>ERZ1023839.72-NODE-72-length-34802-cov-13.656258_pt1 | contig 34802 bp, 25 predicted proteins | sample MGYA00380383_ERZ1023839 | MGnify/ENA primary metagenome ERZ1023839 (study PRJEB33179, sample SAMN07449065) | human gut metagenome | biome: Human-gut; feature: Human associated habitat; material: Faeces | host: Homo sapiens | place: India:Kasaragod | collected... | reverse complement strand
TTAAAAGATAATGAATCTATAGCTGTATATGAGGCAGTGTTAAAGTTTTTTTTTTTTTTTATATGTTGAAAGCCAAGACCGACTCCATTCATACCGCGATTAAAACCAGAAGTCTGGTCTGACAACACGCCAAGACCATACTGGCTATATGGAGAATTAGTACCACTTTGGGCATTAACCGAAATAACTGTACCCAACAAAAGGGTAGCTAAAATAAGCTTTCTCATTGATAATTATCATTCAAATTTATATTCAGAGTGCAAAAGTATTAAAAAAAAATTAGAAAAAAGAAGGATAATTGAAAATAATAAGGTATTTTTGCATCGTGAAACGATTTAAGTATATTTTTAGAGCTTTTTTAGCCGTTTTGTTAATCAATTTAACGAGTTTGGCTAACGCACAGGATTTTCAGGGTAACAGACCTCAAGAAAATTCTGAGAGAAACTATATGTCATCCCCAGAGTCACAAGCATGGCTCGACTCTGTAGATATATCTCTCCTGACTTGCGGACCAGGACAAGAAGTATGGTCATACTATGGCCATACTGCTCTTCGCATCGAAGATCATGTCCACGGCACAGACCTTGCAGTCAACTGGGGAATGTTCTCCTTTAAGCAGGCCTTTTTCATTCTTCGGTTTGTGTTCGGCATGACCGACTATCAAATAGGTATATTCCCTATGGAGCATTTCATAGCAGAATATTCAAGCGAAGGAAGATGGGTAAGACAACAAAGGCTGGCACTCACCAGAGAGGAGAAGATAAAGATTCTCTCTGCTATTGACGAGAATAACAAAGAAGAGAATCGCACTTACCGCTACAATTTCTTCTTTGACAACTGTACTACCAGAGCCCGTGATATGATTATCAGAAATCTCGGGCAACATATCACAGATTTCAAGGACGTTGATGCCCAATCAACCTATCGTAAAGAAATCCATCGCCTGAACGGAAATCACAAATGGGCCAGATTCGGAAATGATTTACTTTTAGGATTCATGGCAGACCGCCCTATCAGTAAACAAGAATGGGAGTTCCTGCCAGAAAACCTCAGTAAGGACTTTGCTACAGAAGCAAGAAAGGACACAACTGTTCAAAAAACAATGGTGGAAGTATATCCAACTAAAACAAGATATATCAAATTAGTAGATAGTACATTCTACCTGATACCTGTACAAGCAGACCATGCAACAGAAAGCGAAAGCATCACTCCATTCAGAGTAGCGCTCGCTCTGGGCGCAGTCATATTCTTATTATCCATCATAGAAGTCTTCAAGCGAAAGAACTTCTGGTGGTTAGAGATGACTCTTCTGATACTTACAGGTATTCCAGGATTTATACTTCTGGCGATGATGTTCTCAGAGCACCCTACCGTTCAGATCAATTTCCAGATTTTGATATTGAATCCACTCAATCTCATCTTTGCATGGAAAACCTGCAGGAATCTGTATAAAGGTAAAATATATTGGTACTATAATATATGGGGAATACTTCTTTTCGTGTCCCTCTTTATGCAAATCTGGCAGCACTATGCAGAAGGTATGGAAATTTTGGCATTATCTTTGCTAATGCGATATGTCATAAGATCTATAGTATATGATCTCCGTAAACAGAAAAAACAATTAAACAAATAAAATAAATTAGGATTTATGATTGTCAACAGATATATTACCGCCCTCCTGGTTGTCTTAGCGGCAACAGGCATGGAAGCGCAGACTTATCAGCAGGCACTGAAGTTTGCGCTGACAGATATATCCTATGACGAATTTATCCAGCAACCTGAGGCGAAGGCATTAGAGGAAGACATTCTCTATGTCATCAAGGCTATTAAAGAAGCCTCTGATGAAAACCATTCAAGACCTCAGTTTCACTCAGTATCTGCTTCATTAACAGCAGATACTTCTGACATTCTGACAGACATTCATTCTAATATTTATTTCCACCCTATTCTGGAGCATAAATACAAGGCTCCTTATGGTAGTATTGTTATTCGAGGACCTGATTGTTTTTAATCCCATTGCAAGTCATATAAGGACAGAATCTCACAAATATCACTTGCAAACGAGCATTAATTAACAAAACATTGCTGATTTACAGATATTTTTTGTAAATTTGCAGACAATAAATATAATGTGGAGAAAGAAATAGAGAAAAAGAGAGCGACAACTACTTGTCAAATGATTCATAACTCCTTTATTTTCAATTACTCCCGATAAATTTCGAATAACAAAAAAATAAATATAACAATGAACTTTAACAAAATTCTTCAGTCATTGTTTGGCAACAAATCAACTCGCGACATGAAGTTGATCCAGCCAATCGTAGAGAAAATCAAGGCAGAATATCCTAATATCAAGGCCTTGAGCAATGACGAGCTTCGTGCTAAGACAAAAGAAATCCAGAAGTATGTACAGGAGTATGCCAACGAGGAGAAAGCTAAGATAGCAGAACTCAAGGCTAAGATAGAAGAAACTCCTATTGATGAACGTGAAGGTATCTTCAACCAGATTGATAAGTTGGAGAAAGAAGCACTTGATAAATATGAGATTGCCCTCAATGAAGTGCTCCCTACTGCATTCAGTATTGTAAAGGATACAGCTCGCCGTTTTGCAGAAAACGAGGAGACCATCGTTACAGCTACTGATTTTGACCGTGAGTTGGCAGCAGACCCTAAGAATGACTTCATCACCATTGATGGTGATAAGGCTATCTATCACAACCATTGGACAGCTGGTGGTAACGACCTGAAATGGGAAATGGTTCACTACGATGTTCAGCTCTTCGGTGGTGTCGTTTTGCATCAAGGTAAGATTGCCGAGATGGCTACCGGTGAGGGTAAGACACTCGTTGGTACTTGTCCTGTATTCCTGAATGCCTTAACTGGCAATGGTGTACATGTCGTTACTGTCAACGATTACTTGGCAAAGCGTGACTCTGAGTGGATGGGACCTCTCTATATGTTCAATGGTCTTTCTGTAGATTGCATCGACAAGCATCGCCCTAATTCTGACGAGCGTCGCAAAGCATATTTGGCAGATATCACCTTTGGTACAAACAATGAGTTTGGTTTCGACTATTTGCGCGACAATATGGCAACAAGTCCTGCAGACTTGGTACAGCGCCAGCACAACTATGCAATCGTCGATGAGGTTGACTCCGTTTTGATTGACGATGCCCGTACTCCACTTATCATTTCCGGTCCAATCCCAAAGGGTGACGATCAGATGTTTGAGGAATACCAGCCATTGGTAGAGCGTCTCTATGAAGTACAGCGCAAACAGGCAACAGAATTGCTCGCAGAAGCTAAGCAGAAGATTAGCGAAGGAAGCAAGACCAAGAATCAGGAAATACTTGAGGCTGGTTTCTTGGCTCTTTACCGTTCATTCAAGGCATTGCCTAAGAATAAGCCATTGATCAAGTACCTTTCTGAGGAAGGTATCAAGGCTGGTTTATTGAAGACCGAGGAATACTACATGGCTAACAACAACCGTGAGATGCCTAAGGCTGTAGAACCTTTGTATTTCGTGGTAGATGAGAAATTGAATTCAGCCGACCTTACCGACAAGGGTACAGACTGGTTGGCAAAACAGGTTAACGATAAGGAACTTTTCGTATTGCCTGATATCACTACAGAGATGAGTGAGTTGGAAGCTCGCACAGACATCTCTGACCAGGAGCGTCTCGACAAGAAAGACGAGATGTTGGCACACTATGGTGTACAGAGTGAACGAGTTCACACACTTCAGCAGTTGCTGAAAGCTTATACCATGTTTAATAAGGACGACGAATATGTTGTCATGGATGGCGAAGTGAAGATTGTCGATGAGCAGACTGGTCGTATCATGGAAGGTCGTCGCTGGAGCGATGGCTTGCATCAGGCTATCGAAGCTAAGGAGCATGTAAAGGTTGAGGCTGCTACTCAGACATTCGCAACTATCACACTCCAGAACTATTTCCGTATGTACCACAAACTCTCTGGTATGACCGGTACTGCAAGCACAGAAGCTGGTGAGTTCTGGGATATTTACAAACTCGACGTAGTTGAGATTCCTACCAACCGTCCTATTGCACGTCACGACTTGGACGACCGCGTCTATAAGACAGCCCGTGAAAAGTATCGTGCCGTCATTGATGAGATTGAAGAAATGCGCAATGCTGGTCGCCCTGTTTTGGTGGGTACAACATCTGTAGAAATCTCAGAGTTGTTGAGCAAGATGTTGAAGATGCGCAACATTCCTCATAATGTATTGAACGCCAAGCTGCACCAGCAGGAGGCTCAGATCGTAGCCGAGGCTGGTCGCTCAGTAAATGGCAAGGGTGCCGTAACCATCGCTACCAACATGGCAGGTCGTGGTACCGATATCAAGCTGACTCCAGAAGTAAAGGCTGCAGGTGGTCTTGCTATCATCGGTACAGAACGCCATGAGAGCCGTCGTGTTGACCGTCAGCTCCGTGGTCGTGCAGGTCGTCAGGGTGACCCAGGTTCATCTGTATTCTATGTATCATTGGAAGATAAGCTGATGCGTCTGTTCGCTTCTGAACGTATTGCAAAGGTAATGGACCGTCTTGGTTTCGAGGATGGCGAGCGTATCGAGAGTCCTATGATCAGCAAGAGCATCGAGCGTGCCCAGCGCAAGGTTGAGGAAAACAACTTCGGTATCCGTAAGCACCTCCTGGAGTATGATGACGTGATGAACCGTCAGCGTACCGTTATCTATGAAAAGCGTCGTCACGCCTTGATGGGTGAGCGTATCGGCATGGATATCACCAACATTATTTGGGACCGCTGCTTGAATATCATCAATAACAATGATTTCGATGGTGCAAAGGAAGAGTTCCTCAAGGTTCTTGCTATGGAGATTCCATTTACCGAGGAAGAATACGAATCTGGCAGACGTGAAGATTTGGCAGAGCGTGCCTTCCAGGAGGCAATGGCAGCGTTCAAGCGCAAGACAGACCGCATTCAGGCTACTGCATTCCCTATCATCAAGCAAGTATTTGAAGACCAGGGTGCAATGTACGAGCGCATCATGGTGCCACTGACAGATGGTAAGCGTATGTACCAGATACCATGCAACCTCAAGGAAGCTTACGAGTCTGAGGCTAAGAGTGTTGTGAAGGAATTCGAGAAGAGCGTCTTGCTCCATATCATTGATGATGACTGGAAAGAGAATCTCCGCAAACTGGACGAACTCCGTCACTCAGTACAGAACGCCAGCTACGAGCAGAAAGATCCATTGTTGATCTACAAACTGGAGAGTGCCAAGATTTGGGACGCAATGATCAACGAGATGTACGATCGTATTTCAAGCATCCTGATGCGTGGTCAGATTCCTGTGATGGAACAACAGCCTGTACAAGAGGCTGCTCCTGAACAGCCTACACAGCAGAACTATGTAGAGTCTAAGGTTGACATTGACGAAGAGCGTGAACGTGCAGAGCGTGCTGCTCAACAGGCTGCAGCCAACCAAGACACTCGTGAAGGCGCAAGCCAGGCAAACCACACTCCTTACCGTGCAGAGCGCATGCCTCGTCCAAACGATCCATGTCCATGCGGCAGCGGCAAGAAATTCAAGAACTGCCACGGCAGAAACTTGTAATCACAAGAAATGGTGATGCTCTTATATATATAATAAGGTATAAGAGGTACACATCATCAGAAATAATGATAAGAATACCAAGAATTGATGATACTCTCATCATTTCTTGGTATTTTTTTTATTTAATGACATGATTACAACTGAGTTGAAATAATTATTAGTAATTTTGCAAACGAAAAGAGAAAAAAGAAATAACGAAGATAAGAACGGCTTTTCATCAAAGAGAAGACACGATCTTAGAAAATAAAAAGAATATACGATGAAATTATCAGAACTCAAAACAGGAGAAAGTGGCGTCATCGTCAAAGTATCCGGTCACGGTGGCTTCCGTAAGAGAGTCATCGAGATGGGTTTTATCAAAGGGAAAAAAGTGGATGTACTCCTCAATGCTCCACTGCAAGATCCTGTGAAATACAAAATCATGGGCTATGAGGTATCACTCAGACATAGTGAGGCTGACCACATAGAAGTAGTTTCTATTGACGAGGCAAAAAACAATAAAGAACTGAATCATGCAGATGCAGAAGATAGACAGCAAGTAATTGACTCACAAACTATCAATACAAACGATAGCGACGAAAATGCGCTGGGCGACAAGATGCTCGTGGCAGAAAGAAAAAATTCTGCAGAAAACGAGGCTTTGGCAGAACAGGAAGCAGAGCGTTTGCATCATGTCATCAACGTTGCTTTAGTGGGAAATCCAAACTGTGGTAAAACCTCCCTCTTCAACTTTGCTTCAGGTGCTCACGAACGTGTGGGCAACTATAGTGGTGTAACCGTAGATGCCAAGGTAGGTGAAGCCGATTTTAACGGTTATCACTTTAATCTTGTTGATTTACCAGGCACCTACTCTCTTTCTGCTTATTCACCAGAAGAACTTTATGTGCGCAAGCAGCTCATCGAGCACACGCCAGATATCGTCATCAATGTAATCGACACCAGTAATCTGGAACGCAACCTCTATCTCACTACCCAGCTGATAGATATGCACATCCGCATGGTCTGCGCCCTCAATATGTTTGATGAAACTGAGAAGCGTGGCGATAACATCGACTACGACAAACTGGGCGAACTCTTCGGTATCTCGATGATTCCTACCGTCTTTACCAATGGCCGAGGCGTAGATAAACTCTTCGAGACCATCATCGAACTTTACGAAGGAAAAGAAGACACTAACGCTCACTACCGCCACATCCACATCAACCACGGACATGAGATAGAACATGGTATCGAACATATCCAGAAGTATCTGAAGGTAGATGATTCCATCCGCCAGCGCTACTCCACCCGTTACCTCTCCATCAAGTTGCTGGAGAATGATAAGCACGCCGAGGAATACGTAAGTCATCTGAAATCGGCTAAGGAAATATTCGCAGCCCGTGATGAGGCTGCCAAGCGTGTGAAGGAAGAGACTCTGGAAGATAGCGAAACCGCCATCATGGATGCCAAATACGGTTTTATTCATGGAGCATTGCAGGAAGCAGGCTATGAACCTGGCAAAGCAAAGGATACCTATCAGGTAACCCATCTCATCGACAGAATCCTGACCAATAAATATGTAGGCTTCCCTATCTTCATCCTGCTGCTGTTCATCATGTTCTCAGCCACCTTCGTACTGGGCGAGATTCCTAAGGGATGGATTGAGGACGGCGTAGCATGGCTGGGCGAATTCATCAGTACCACAATGCCGGACGGACCGGTGAAGGACATGCTGGTAGATGGTGTGATTGGTGGTGTAGGTGCGGTCATCGTGTTCCTGCCACAGATTCTGATTTTGTATTTCTTCATCTCATACATGGAGGATTCGGGATATATGGCTCGTGCCGCCTTCATCATGGATAAACTGATGCACAAGATGGGCCTACATGGCAAGTCATTCATTCCGCTGATTATGGGATTCGGATGTAACGTGCCTGCCGTGATGGCAACGAGAACCATCGAGAGTCACCGTTCCCGTCTGATAACGATGCTGATTTTGCCATTGATGAGTTGTTCGGCTCGTCTGCCAATCTACATCATGGTTATCGGAACATTCTTTGCCATCCAATACCGTTCGCTCATCATGGTATCGCTCTATCTCATCGGCATCTTCCTTGCCGTGATATTGAGCCGCATCTTTGCCAGTTTCGTAGTGAAAGGCGAAGATACCCCATTCGTGATGGAGTTGCCTCCTTACCGTTTCCCTACCTGGAAGGCGATAGGTCGCCATACCTGGGAGAAGGGTAAACAGTACCTGAAGAAGATGGGTGGTATCATCCTCGTGGCAAGTATCATCGTATGGGCGTTAGGCTACTTCCCTCACAATGAGGAGCTTGATACCCAGGCACAACAGGAGCAGAGCTATATCGGCAGAATCGGTAAGACCATCGAGCCAATCTTTACCCCACAGGGTTTCGACTGGAAGTTAGATGTGGGTCTGGTATCCGGTGTGGGTGCCAAGGAGATTGTAGCCTCAACGATGGGTGTGCTCTACAGCAACAACGACAGTTTCTCTGACGACCAGGATTACAACGATGAAGACGGAAAATACGAGGTTTTGAAGAAGCAGATGACTTCTGACCTGAAGAAGACCTACGGTTACAGCGATGCCGAGGCAGCATCCAAGGCTACGCTTACCGCCTATTGCTTCCTCCTCTTCGTATTACTCTACTTCCCTTGCATCGCCACTATCGCCGCCATCAAGGGCGAGACGGGCAGTTGGAAATGGGCAGGCTTTGCCGCTGGCTACACCACGCTATTGGCATGGGTAGTATCAGCCCTGGTCTTCCAGATAGGAAGTTTGTTCATCTAACACAACAATATGATTTTTTTAAAAAAGGGTGTGCCTCTTCGATGAGTCACACCCTTTTCATTGGTTTTCTAAGAACAATTGAATAAAAAAAACGTGGATGCTTCCTTACATCCACGTTTTTTTGTATTTTTATTCTGATATTCATCTCATTTTCAGGATATTCATCATATTCAGGATATTCTCTTTCCCACCTTTGCGGCAACAAACGCAATCATCAAGCCTAAACAGGCGGCAATACTGATGGCGATACGAAGTCCGGTAGCCTCTGCAAGCCATCCGATAACCGGTGGTCCTACCAGAAATCCAAAGAAACTGATGCTCGAAACGATGGTGATGGCAATGCTTGCCTTGATAGTTCCCAACTTTCCCGCAATGCTGTAGCAAATAGGCACCGATGAAGAGATGCCAAAACCTACCAACAGGAAGCCCAAGGTGGCAGGAATGAGATAAGGCAAGGCAGCAGCCAGCCACAAACCGCCCAATATCAAACCACCACAAACCTTCAATACTCTGGCTGGGCCGTATTTCGTAACAAACCCATCAGCCATGAATCTACCCAACGTCATCGCACCCATGCCAGCCACATATCCCGCACGGATAAAAGCCTCATCGGGTTTTACTACTGATGAAAAATATACGCTACTCCAATCGTAAACGGTACCTTCACAGAACATGCCTGCAAATCCCATCAATCCTAAAAGGAACAGAATCGGGTCGATGGTCTTGAAAGAGAACTTCGGAACATCCTCCTCTTCTGCTTTCGCCATGGCATCATTAATCAGAAAGCGGAAACCGACAGCAACGATGAGAATACTCAGAGCCAGGATAGCTCCAAAGTGGACATCTATCGGGAGCAAAGTGTTGGCAAAGATGGCACCGATGATACCACCGGAGAATCCACCCAGACTCCACAGACCATGAAACGATGACATGATGTTGCGCCCATACATCTTCTCTACCAGACAGGCCTGTGTATTGGTGGCAATGTTCATCAGATTCGCCATCATTCCGAAAGCAATAAGACTCAAAATCAGATGAAAAACCGTAGTACTGCTACCGATGCAGAAAAGAACCAGGGCATAGAGTACCTCAGAGAGAACCAGCATCTTCTTGCTTCCGAATTTACTGACCAAAACACCCGAAAAAGCCATCATCAGGAGTTGACCGATAGGAATGGCAAAGAGCACAGAACCTAACTGACCATTCGTGAGATGCAGCATCTGCTTCACATCCGGAATACGACTCGCCCAACTGGCAAAAACTACACCTGGTACAAAATAATAAGCCGCAACCGCCACTCGCTTGCGCGCCAAATCACTTAAATTACTCAAACTGACTGTCATCCTTAATAATATACCTATTATAAATACTCATTTCTATTAGCGGCTGCAAAATTACAAAAAAAAACAGAAAAAGACTGATATTTGAACTATAAATGTTGCGCCGTTTGAGATTTTTGCCGTACCTTTGCACTCAGAAAAAAATTAAAAACAAACTAGCAATGAAAAAACAAACAATGATTACCCTGGCACTCGCCTTGACTTTGGCGATGCCAACCATGCCCGCCTTCGCCCAAAAGGCAATGACCAAGAAAGAAATTGCTGAAAAAGAAAAAACATTCAAGAATCTCCAGCATCCATGGAAAGGAAAGAAAGTTGCTTACTTTGGCGATTCTATCACCGACCCTAATATCAAGGCATCAAAGGTAAAATACTGGGGATTTCTTGAAGAATGGCTTGGCATTACTCCCTATGTATATGGCGTGAGTGGCAGACAATGGAATGATATTCCCCGCCAGGCGGACAAACTCAAGAAAGAACATGGTGATAATTTCGATGCAATCCTCATTTTTATGGGTACCAACGATTACAATAATGGTGTGCCTATCGGAGACTGGTACACAGAGACTTTCGACAGCGTAAGAGTAGCCCTCCACAAACCAAGTGAAATGGTACAGCGTCGTCACCGCCACTTTGCCATGGACAAGAATACGCTCAAAGGGCGTATCAACATTGCCATGTCAAAACTGAAGCAGATGTACCCTACCAAACAGATTGTCGTGATGACTCCTGTACATCGTGCTTACTTTGCATCTAGCGACAAGAACATTCAGCCAGATGAAATGTACGAAAATGCACGTGGTCTCTTCTTCGATGAATATGTGAAGGCGATTAAGGAAGTAGGCAATGTCTGGGCTGTACCAGTCATCGATCTCAACTCCCTTTCCGGTCTCTTTCCTATTTACGATGCTGGTGCCCAGATGTTCAACAAAATGGATACAGATCGCCTTCATCCAAACGATGCCGGTCATGCTCGTATGGCAAAGACCATCATGCAACAGCTCTCTGCATTGCCTTGCGACTTCTAAAAGGCTCTATCTTATGCCGCCACTTGGCAATAAAATAAAAAAAAACTCAAGTCCGCGACCTATGGGGTAACGGATTTGAGGATAAAATCATTGAAAATTTGAAAAGCGAAACGAGAAAAGCCCTTCACCCTTCACCCGTCAAGCATAAGTACCTGATATATAGATAGTTATAAACACAATAACATAAAAGCACCCTTCACCTCCCTTCATCTTAAGCTAAAATTGATCGCCTATTAAGACTAAGATTAATCGTCTATTAAGACTAAGAGAGGGAAGCTGTGTCATAAGTCTATGATGCAATTTTATATCCGTGAAAATCCGTGAATAATTTGTAGAGCAAGAATGTTCCGTTAAGTCTGCGTAATCCGATGAAGGGAGGTGAAGGGTGGTGAAGGGTTAGATTTTACCAGTCATCCTCAAATCCCCTGTTTTTATCGGCATTCCAGGCAAAAAGGTGAAGGGTGAAGGGTAAAATCACATTCCTGTTTTAGAAAAAAAACGTTATAAAGATTTTTCCAAATACCTATCACCTGTATCTTTATATAAAACCACTACTAACATTTTCTATAAAAAGGAAATAAGAGAACAGAACATCAAGCAGATATTCATGTCTCACCAAGTTTGTAAAGTGCCTAAGGAAGGGCACTTTTGTGCTGAGGTAAGGGCACTTTTATGCTCAGGTAAGAGCACTTTTGTGCCCCCAAGAAACACAAAGGTGCGCAAATAAGACACTACCCGTAAACCCTAAACACAGATTTCTATCTTTCGGAGATACGAGTCGCAAACAAGTCTTCAGTACTTAGGGAATAAGCATTTTTCGTCGCTTTTCAAGCAAAATTCCATTAAATCCTACAGGTTGCAAATGAATGGAAAATCACTTTTTCTCTCTTACTTTATTGCCTCCGCCTCGCAAAACAGCAAGGCGGAGGCAACTCGGAAAATTTAGGAGAGATCAGCATATAGAATTACATCAAGTCACACTTCTCCTCGGTGTTCTTCTTGACCTTCTCGCCATCTTTCAGGATGCGAGCCTTATAGCCAAACTTCTCAAAACCTTTCTGGAGTTTCTCGGGGGTTGTCTTGTCGGCATTATACCGTACTGTGACTGTCTGGTTTGGCACAGAGGTCTCTATGCTCTTGATACCCTTCTCGAAGCGAAGGTTGCTCTTGATCTTGTTCTCACAAGCCTCACAGTGCATCTGTGGAGTTGTGGTGAACACTACGGTCTTGATGTCCTTGGCAAAGGTTACCATTGCCACCATCATCATTGTGAACATTACTAAAATCTTCTTCATAACTTTTCTATTTGCTTAAATAATTCAACATTAAATATTTCCACTTAAAAGTGTACTCTCACGCCTGCGTAGAACATCCGTCCCTCTACAGGTCCCCAAATCAAGGTTGGCTCGAAATCGCATCCCCATGGATTGCTGGCACCATAGATAGGAGCCTTCTGCTTAAACCCAGTCAGGTTCTCGCCTCCCACATAGATGCTCCAATGACGAAACCATCTCGTAACCTGCGCACTCACTTGCTCGAAGCTATGGAAACGAGGAGACCATGACTGGCTTCCATCTGCCAACTGGTAAGGCTCTGGATTCCTGCCTCCACCATTCAACTGCACGGTGGCATCAAATTGCCAAAGTCCAAGTGGGGTCTTATAGGAAGCCGTGAAAAGCGCCTTATATTTACTGGTCAATGGCTTCTCTTTCAAGGTTTTGCCATAATCGTATGTACACTTCACATCGTTCAGACGATAAGCCGCTGTTATCTCTAAGCCTTTCAGCAATGGATAAGAGGCATCTATCTGGAAGGTGTGCGAATAAGACTTACCTATCAAATTATAGATGGAGATAAACCCCTTGTTGGCATCATAATCCACTACCGCTTGATTCCTGAAGTCGGTATAGTAATACTCAGCGTTCAGTTTCAACGTCTTACCAAACAGAGGGATATAGAAAGCCGTGCTCAGTCCATAGTTCCAAGCCTCCTCTTGCTTAAGTCCATCACCCGTAATCTGAAACTCCCTGCCACTCGCCAAGAGGTAATTGTACTCAGCCAAACCAAACACCGTGCGATAGCCCTTACCTGCCGACAAGCGGATGCTGATGGCATCGACAGGCGAATACTTCAAGTGGAAACGAGGGGTGAAGAAGCTGCCATAAAGCGAACTATGGTCGAAACGGACACCTGACATTGCCGTCAACTTCGTGCCTAACGTATAGGTGTATTGGGCGTATGCTCCAGGAGTCGTCTCCTTCTCGTTCATTCTCTGCATCTCCGACAAAAGGTAAGGAGAGTCTTCTATCCCTACTGTCGGTCTTGGAGAAACATTCACATTGGCGCGCTGTCCCAGGTAATCATGGTTGACGCTCAAACCTACCGACAAATTGTGCTGATGAGTAAAATTGGTCTCAAAAATCAGTGAGCCATAGAGATTCTTCTCATTGAGGTCGTAGAACCTGTTGCCATACTGGGCATCGAGCTGGTGCATCGAAGCTGAGGACATGAAGGCAATATTGGTACCATGCTCATGATTGAGGATGAAGGCATGTTTCATATAACCCTCATAGCGGTTGGTATGGAGCTTGATTCGATAAATATCATCACTATGAACATGTTCCTCATCCTGCCCACTGGTACGAATCTCCTTCAATGCCCCAAGTCCACCATGGAAGATGTAGTGCTTTCCTTTATACAGCCAACGGTTCTGTACATTATATTGTTCTCTTCCTGGCATATCATAGAAACCATCGCCATTGTCATCATGGTTTTTGAGGATATTCTCATGATGCAACAATATCTCCGTTGCCCACTTATCCGACAGATGAACATTGGCATCGGCATTTGCCTCGATTCGGCTCTTGGTATCACCAAAGAGGTTTACCTCCACCTGTTGCTCATCCTCTGGCTTCAAGTAATCCACATTGATTTGACCTGTAATCGACTCATAGCCATTCTTCACCGAAGCACTACCCTTGGATACCTGAATGCCTTTCATCCAAGGTCCCGGCACATAGCCCAGGGCGTATGGGATGGCTGCACCACGGAAATTCGGCAGATTCTCGGTGAGCATCTGTACGTAAGTGCCCGAAAGACCGAGGAGTTTGATTTGTCTTGCGCCCGTCGTAGCATCATTATAAGCCACATCAACCGATGGGTTGGTCGTGAAACTCTCGCCTAAGTTGCAACAAGCCGCCTTGAAGAGTTCATCCTTATTCACAGCAATGCCATTCACGGCACCAGCCAATCGAGAAGTGCCCGACTTACGAGCCACCACCTTCACCTCCTGCAAAGTCTCGTCCTTGAAGATGGAATCCTGAGAGGAGGAATCTACAGAGTTATTTCTTACAGAATTGTGATATGACAACAGAGACTCAACCTCTGTCTTATTATTTTTTGCATAAGTCTCAGCACCAATAACCAGCAAGGCACTGAGCAATAGATTTCTTGAATACATAAATATATTTACTTTTATCCGAATCAAAATCTTAATTTCGGATGTTTTTTACCTTTTTATATATGTATGCAACCCTAAGATTTTACTGATAGGGATAGGCATACGACAATCTTGGTTGCAAAAGTACAATAAATCTTTTGCAACCTATTTGCAAATAGGGAAAAAATCAAATAATCAGAGTGTTAAGGAGGGCAAGATAAGCCCTTGGAGGCGAATGCGGAACGTTCTGATTCCAATATCTTGCCTTCTGAATGCTACAGATAACAGGACGAGGCAATGTCTTCCAAAGAGCTGGCACGATGCCAGCAAACACTGGTGCTGTATCGAAATCCATATATTGGACAGAGACCGTAGGCGATAGCTTCACCTGCCTTACGTTCATGCAATGCTTTTTCACCTGTGCGCCCAGCTTACCTTGGCAACAGTCATGCCCCACGCAACAGTCAGCCATCATACCCACCATCACCTTGTCTGAACGAAGGCAGTGCATGACTGTAGTGCCCACGCTCAGGTAAACCACCATGAACGAGAGCATCAAAGCCATCAATATGTTGAGCGAACGTTTCATACCTATTTTTTGCACACCTTCCTTTTATTTGGTTGCAAAATTATGTATTTTCCTCAGAATAAGAACCTAATAGCCCCATAAATTAATGACCTTTAACGGCTCTTGTTTAAAAAATTCAAAAAACACGGCCTCAAATAGCTCCCCTTTTCTTTAGTTCTACTTTTTCTCTAACCGTTTTTTCATCCACTTTGCGAGTGCCACTTGACTAAAACAAGTAAGTAAAATATAGAAAAAAAATAATAAAAAAACAGGGAGATCGCAAAAATAATCGTATTTTTGCAATCTCCTGATACGATTACCAGCAATATGGTATCCCTCGTTTCTCGCACTCTTTACGCAGAGCAGCGAGGAAGTAACTGCGCTCGCTGCCCCAACCACGAACCTTGCGCTCGTGATCTACGGTCTGCTTCAGTTGTTCATCGCTATATGCGGCAAAGCGGGCTGCATACTCTGAAATTCTTGACTCGGCATTAGCTGCCATCACATTCTCATTGTTCTTTAAATCTGAATTTGGATTCATAAAGATAATTATTTTAAGTTGTTAAACACTTACACATTCTTTTACCACCGTGGTTATCTCTATGCGAAACTCGGTTGGTGTGCCACAACTGGGCAACTCTTAATGCTTATTTCGATTGCAAAAGTACATTTTTATTCTGAAACCACCAAATTTTTCTCAAGTTTTTTTCTAATGTCTTCCTCCTTCTTCAAAGAAGAAGATTTTTTAGTAAGTAGTACTTACTTCACCCATGCAGTAGTACTCACTCTGCCGTTGCAGTAGCATCAGGGAACATTTTTCAATTTCTAACAAACTCGGTAAGGGTTAAACTTTACTATAATTACATGAAAAGAGTAAGAGAATCATCAGAATATCATTATCTTTGCAAGATACATATCTAAAAAGAAAAAATTAAATCCAAAAATTATGATAGAACAAGTTGAATTTTCATTGCGACCTTTTCCTCGCGGTTTTCACCTCGTAACGAATGAAGTACTCCGTCAATTACCCGCACTGCCAAAGACAGGAATACTAAATCTTTTCGTCAGACACACAAGTTGTGGATTGTCACTTAACGAGAATTTCGATCCAGATGTGCGATACGACCTGAAGGGAATCTTTGAGAGATTAGTGCCAGATGGAGATCCGAGATACCTGCACCAAGATGAAGGTCCAACGGACATGTCTGCCCACGCCAAATCAAGTATGGTAGGAGTTTCACTGACGATTCCTATCACAAACGGCAGACTGAACCTCGGAACCTGGCAGGGGATATACCTATGCGAGTTTAGAGAAGGCGGCGGCAGCAGACATCTCATCGCCACAATCATGGGGGAATAAAAAAGACAAATGATAAACCATTTTATAGAAAGTAGAAACAAGAAACCCAGTAAATCTTTGATTTACTGGGTTTATCTTGGGTGGAAGGTGGGACTCGAACCCACGACATTCAGAACCACAATCTGACGCTCTAACCAACTGAACTACGTCCACCATGTTAGCTTGCTTAATTGTTATTTCTTTTAAGCGTGTGCAAAGGTACTACTATTTTTTGATTCCACCAAATTTTTAGCGAACTTTTTTTCGAAAAAACTTCATTTTTTCTCAAATTAAGCAGTTTTTTAGCCTCTTTTGTCGAATTTCATTCTATTTTTACCTTATTTTCCTTCCTTTTCATATTTACACTTTTCTGATTCTCATTCATTCAAAAGAGGGTGTGTCACGAATTCATGACACACCCTCTTCATAAAATGCTTTTAAATTTCTCGCAGTAATGTAGAAAAATTACTTAGCTGGAGTTGCAGGAACTGCAGGGGCTGCCTTCTGAGCATCAGCTGCAGGGGCTGCCTTCTGAGCATCAGCTGCAGGGGCTGCCTTCTGGGCATCAGCACCCTTAGCAGGAGCTGCAGTCTGAGCACCAGCAGCATTGTTAGCACCTGGCATAGCAGGGAGAGCAGTCTGCTCAGTTGTAGCAGAATTTTCCATTACACTGCTTTCACCAACAGCTGTTGGAGCTACATAAGCACAAGCTACGCTGATGATAACCATAGCAGCAGCAAGGCCCCAAGTTAATTTCTCTACTACATCAGTGGTCTTACGAACACCCATGATAGCGTTTGAAGAAGAGAAGTTGGATGCGAGACCACCTCCCTTTGACTCCTGGATAAGCACGATGAAAATCATCAGCAATGCTACCAGGACGATTAATACTACAAATAATGTGTACATTTTTAAAACTAGTTTTATTTATTATTTTTGATCAATTTTTCCAAGAATCGCATCTGGTCAGCATAATGCATGCTCTTGCCTGGATGCTTTTCATGCAAACGGCGTATAATGTCGAGTGCACGTTGGTATTTTCCCTGTTTAATATAGATACGAGCCAAAGTTTCAGTAAAGACTCCACTATTTTCAGCCTGTTCCTCCTTATTGTTGTCATCCAACTCAGGTTTATACTCTGGTTGATAATCAGCAGAAACATCAATCTTAGGAAGTTTGAATCCTCCATCCTCCATGAAATCATCAATGAGCGAGATGGTACGAGAGGAGTTCTCTTCCTCAGTCTCCCCTTCTGTTTCCAGAAGATAAGCCACATAATCGACGGCCGCATCGGCAGGAGTTGGTTTTCTTTTTTCCTTTTTCTTTTCCTCGTCTTCATTATCAGCAGGTATAGACTCCAAAAAATTGTCTATCAAATCTGAAGTTCTATCAGCCGTATTATCTTTCTTTCCAGCCGCAGCATGCGACTCTTTCTTGAGCTGATAATGAGCAGCCTCCACCATCTGGAATATCACCTTTCTGTCAGTAATATAGATAGCTGCCCGGCGAAGTTCTTCATCAAAACTGGCATCATGGAGCAAATACAAGTTCTGCAACATCAGCAATCGAGCCGTCTGATAGTACGGATAGAGTGCTAACAGCTCACGGAGATCATAAAGAGTCTCTTTATTCATCTCCTCCGGATGTTGTATCAATCTTGTTAATTCCACGAATCTCTAATAATATTAACAGTTATAATTTTTAATTTTTTTCTAACGAATTCAACTTTTCAGAAGAAATTCATCTTTCAGACAAAATGCTTCTATTCTGCCTACATATATCTCTCATGAGAACAATATCTCCCCCTGAGAATTATAACTCCAGAGAGAATGCATATTTCTTGAGAGAATGCCTAATTACCAGTTTGCAACAGTAGCATTGAAAATCTGCTCCACCAGATCCTTCACCATCTGATTGACCAGTTCTTCCTGAACCGAAGCCAGACTCTGGGTAGTCTCATAACTCTTTGAAGAAGTAAACTGGCGTTCAAAATCTTCATTGTGGTTCACATTATTGGTGAATCTCACATTTACAGTAATAGACAATTCGGTCTGTGCAGAATAGCCTTCGCTCGAAACACTCTTGTTGCGCTGGCTATACTGTGTAATCTCTCCCTCTATCTTCAGATCTCCATTTCTCTTGACCTGTTGCAAGCGGGTATGATTAGCAAATTCATCCTTCAAGGCATTGTTGAACATCGGTCCCATCGGTCCCCACACATAGGTACTTCTAATAGGGAATTCAGCTATCTGAATGGTCTTGGTCTTGGTATAGTCGATGCTTGCGCCATTGAACTTATAGCTCACGGAGCATGCAGCAAGAATGCCAATAGTAAGGATGACACCTATTATATATATATGTTTGCGAAAACGCTTCATATTCCAATTGTCTTACTTATTTTTGTCTTTTTCTTCTTCCTCATCGCCATTGAGTCCATATTGCTTGAGACGGCGATACAGGGTACGGTCGGAAATACCAAGTTCCTGCGCAGCCTTTTTGCGATTTCCGTTATTTCGTTCCAAAGCCTTTTCGAGCATCTGGCGACCTAAATCATTCAGATTCAGCGTTTCCGGTTCATTGATTTCCTCAACGATGGCATCTTCTGTCGCATGATGCGGAATGACCGGACGGATACTTGGTGTTTTATCCATTCTCGCAGGGAAGTCGCTTACAGACTCTACTGGAGTAATAGCATTAGGACTTGTAAATCCACTGACACCATTGAGCTGGCGGGCTTCATCCAATTGCTTACGCAGAGAACTGACATCACGACGGAGGTCACTCACATTGCCTCTCAACTCATAGAGAATCTTATAGAGAAGTTCACGCTCGCTCTCGTAGCTATGAGCACCGCCCGCCTGGGAAGGAATCGTAGCCAACTGGGTTGACTCTTCATCCATCGGAATATAATGTAAGAGCATTTCAGCACTGATTTCCCGTTCCTGGCTGAGCACAGACATCTGTTCTGTGATATTCTTGAGTTGTCTTACATTTCCCGGCCACTTATATTTGAGCATGATAACCTTAGCATCCTCGCTGAGCGAAATCTTAGGCAACCTGTATTTTTCAGCCATTTGCATTGCAAAGAGTCTGAAGAGCAGAAGGATATCATTTCCTCTTTCACGGAGCGGTGGCATCTGGATAGGAATGGTATTCAGACGATAATAGAGATCTTCTCGGAAGCGACCTTCACTGATGGCTTTGCGCATGTTGACATTCGTAGCAGCCACTATTCTCACATCAGTCTTTCTCACCTCCTGTCCACCTACGCGGATATATTCACCGGTTTCCAGCACACGGAGCAATCTGGCTTGTGTCTGGATAGGCAGCTCGCCCACCTCATCAAGGAAAATGGTTCCCTTGTTGGCGATACCGAAATATCCTTCACTTTCTCCGATAGCTCCCGTAAAGGAACCTTTCTCATGACCGAAGAGTTCGCTATCGATAGTACCTTCAGGAATACTACCGCAGTTGATAGCAAAATACTTCTCACGTCGGCGTGGAGAATGATCGTGGATAACACGCGGAATGATTTCCTTACCCACACCCGATTCACCGATGATAAGCACAGAAAGATCTGTCGGTGCCACCTGCAAGGCGACATCGAGCGCACGGTTCAATCCATCGCTATTACCCACGATGTTATACCGTTGTTTTACTTTCTGAAGTTCACTTGTGTCCATTTAGCTGACAAAATTACGCATTTTTTTTGAATAATCTGCAAAAATGGCATAAAATAGTCATTTTTTTAACTTTTCACCTCAGGCTTTGGGTTAAAAGGAGCATTAGAATGCTTCTTTGGGATAGAAAAACGCACTTTCTCGCTCTCATCACGTTTTTCGTGATAAAGCTTTGGAAGCGGATTTTCACGAGCCTCATCATACTCATTGCGATGGTGATAAGCATCCACAGCCAAATAGACTGCATGGCGGAAAGAAGTCTCATCAGCCTCTCCTACTCCTGCGATACAGAACTCCGGTGTAACATCTGCCGCAGTACGGATGATTGGCATGCCGGCAGTGAAGACTACACCGTCTTCCGTATATAGTGAATGGAAAGGAGTTGTTGCCTGGTCATGATACATAGCCATTACGCCGTCGAAGTCTTTGAAATAGCCTTTTCCGAAGAATTCATCTGTAGCATACGGACCAAACGCCTGTACGCCCTTCTCTGCCAATGCATCAATAGCCGGGATAATGATTTCGCGCTCTTCTGTACCGCAACTGCTATCCTCATTGCTCTTTGGATTCAAAGCAAGTACTGCGATACGTGGATTGCTGATATAGAAATCACGCTTGAGAGTCTGCTGCATCAGGGTTACTTTTTCTACGATTGCCTCCAGACTGATAGCTGCAGGTACATCTTTCAGAGGTGTCTTTTCTGTGACCGATGCGATACGGAGATCACCGCCAATCAGCATAGACAGTCCCTTCTTGCCTTCACCAAGACAGGTCTCAATATAATTTCTATGACCAGGGAAAGGATAGTTATCCATCTGCGCATTGGCATTGTTTACAGGTCCGGTAACCAGCACGTCGTAGAGACCGGCACGATAATCAGTCATGGCACGATCGAGCGCCTTTACTGCAGCCAGTCCTGAGTCAGCTGTAGGCATACCCATATCCACTTTCACCTCGTCATCTACAGCAGCCAGAAGATTGATTCTTCCATCCTGTACATCCTCAGCCTGCTGAATGATAGAGAACTGACCTGGCAAGTTCATGGCCTTGCGATAATAGGCAGCTACTTTTGGCGAGCCATATATAATAGGTGTACAGAGTTCCAGCATTTCTGGCTCTGCAAAGGTTTTAAAAATGAGTTCATATCCGATACCATTGGTATCTCCGTGGGTGATAGCCACCCTTACTTTCTGATTGTCCATATATTATATTTTGATGTATTTATTTGAATTTTATGATATTTATTTGAAACTTATGATATTTATCTAAAACTTGCGATGGTGATAAGCTGAAACTTGCGATATTTTCAACTTCAGCTTACAAAGTTTTCATTTGCAGCTTACGAAATTTTTACCTGATAGTTGTCAGCACAGCTTCCAACTGCTTGATTAAATTTCTTTTCTTCATTTCGGGCGCATAGACGAAACCAATGATGACTAATGCATTATATTTTCCAAGGACGTTCCGCCCTTGTGTGAAGTCGGCATCAGACATCAGCTTCATCACATAGGGTCCACCCATGGCATCCCCCTTCATTTCCCAGCATCCATTTAAATATTCCCTGATATAGGCAAGTTGCATGTACATGCCATCCTCCTCACCTGGCACGTTGACACGTAGTACGCTATCAACTTTCGGTTTGAGAGCAGATGGAAGATAGGGATTCCCTCGCCAAAAATCTCTCAACTTAAATATGAGGAGGCTCTGCATACCCGAGTTTGCATTATTTGACAGCCACAGGAAATCCTTACCACGCTTACTTGACTGCATGTCAGCAGGAATCTTCATGTCGATGCCGAAGAGCCGCTTTACCTCTTTCTGCTTCTCTACATTCTGCCGGATGACAGACGCCAGATGCTTCAGTTCCGATTCGTCCAGTATCTGGCGGAGTCTCATTCCATCCAGGCGGCTTTTCAACTGTTCTACGGTCTGCGCCTTGATACGGATAATGACTTGCGGAGCAGCATTGACATCTTTGCTGATTTTCACTTCAAAGTCACGATTTCTCTTATCCACATCCACGACTACCCGGTTTCTTACCGTCTGATACAGGCTTGTCAGTTTTCCTTTTCTCACCTGTATGATATTGAACATGGACTCCGGCTGAGGCATATCTGGCACACTCTCCTGCAAGATAGCAGTTACGATGTGATTCGTATCTCCTTCAAGCACCACCTCATAGGGCTGGCCGATACTTTCAGGAAGCCGATTGCTCTTCCCGTCTTTGCAACAAGCCAGCACGAATACAAAGCTGATTGCAAGAAATAATCTCAGATATTTCCAATTCATCATTATTCTATCATCGTTTTGTTCACTTATCTTCAAAAGAAAGGTCTTCGGCTCAGGAGGAATTCATTCACAGAGTAAAGTCTTTGAACTATTTGATCAAAAGGACAACTCCTGTCGAGAAGAAAAGCTCCTATCAAGAATACTCTCGGCAAGACCCCCTACCGCGAGAAAAGACTTTCTATCGAAGAAGAAACGGGATTACCGCAAAGAGCGTTCTTCGTCCTCGTGCTCTCTGATTTCTCCGATTTTCTTGGATGTACTGAGCAAGCCACAAGCTGCATAGATATCCTGTCCGCGACTGGCACGGATGGTCGTAAAGACTCCATGAGAAGTGAGATAATCACGGAACTGTTCCATTTTCTCATCATTGACGCCCTGCAATGGGATGTCCGGAATCTGATGGAAACGAATCAGATTGAAACGGCAGTCGAGACCCTTCACCAACTTGATGATTGCCTTGGCGTGCTGCATACTGTCGTTCACTCCCTTGAACACGATATATTCGAAAGACAAGCGACGCTGGTGAGAGAAATCATAATTGCGGAGCAGTTCCACAACCTGTTCTATACCCATACCCTTCTCGGCAGGCATCAGTTCTGCTCGCTCAGAAGGTATCGGATCGTGCATCGATATAGCCACATGGCACTCGCTCTCTTCGAGGAATCGCTTCAACTTGTTTTTGACGCCCACCGAACTTACTGTGATGCGTTTCGGACTCCATGCCCAACCATAGTCAGCGGTCAGGATTTCCGTGGCACGCAACACATTATCCAGATTGTCCATCGGCTCGCCCTGTCCCATAAACACGATATTGGTGAGTTTGTCCACCTCTGGCAGGGAGTAGATCTGATTGAGGATATCGCCAGCAGGCAAACTTCCTTCAAACCCCTGCTTACCAGTCTGACAGAAGAGGCAGTTCATCTTGCATCCCACCTGTGATGAGACACAGAGCGTGGCACGGTCTTTGTCGGGGATATAGACCGTCTCTACAAACTTTCCGCTGCGTGTAGGGAAGAGATACTTGATGGTACCATCTACGGAGTGCTGTGCATCGGTATATCCGGCACATCCTATCTCATATTCTGCGGCCAGCTTGGCACGGTTAGCTTTCGAGATATTAGTCATCTCGTCGATGCTCTTCACATGCTGTTCATAGAGCCATTTAGCCATCTGTCCACCCGTGAAGGCAGGCATACCCAAGTCCTTAGCCACTTGCTTCAATTCAGCAAGGGTAAGCCCCAAAAGATATTTTTTTTCATCATTCATAGTGCAAAGATAGTATTTTTTGGCGAAAAATTGTTATCTTTGCCACATATTTTAATATAATAAGCTAAAATATAGATAAAAAATACCGTTTTGACCTCCGGAAAGGGAGCCGAAACGCAAAAACATAACACAAAGAAATGAGAGAAAAAATAGACCTTTTCTTACCTTGTGAAGACATTGAAGTAGCCCAAAGCGCACTTCTGGAACTTCATGACAACAAGACGGTTCAGCATATCAATCTCCTGGTGAGTGCTGATTTTGCAGCCCATCACCAAGTGCCTGATGGATGCACCTTCGTAGTCATTGACCGATTGGAAAGCAGCAACACGGTAGAAAGCATTGCAGAAAACACCGATGCCGACTATGTGATGATCTGCACCAAGACGACTCCGATCAGATGGGGACTCTATGCCCTGGAACGATTCCTACGCACGGCTGACGATACGGGAGCCGTCATGGTTTACTCCGACTATTATTCCTTAATCAAAGAAGATAAAGAGGCTGCAAAAGTTGGAGGAAAAGAAGAAAAAGATGGAGCTGAAACTCATGAAGCAAAAGTGGATGGAGCTGAAACTCATAAACTGAAAGCTGAACAAGAAGCGAAAACCGGCAAGCTGATCAAGCATCCGGTTATTGATTACCAGTCTGGTAGCCTTCGCGACGACTTCGATTTCGGAAGCCTCTGGTTCATCAAGGCGCAAGCCCTCCGTGACTTCATCGCCCAGCAGGACAGAGTTGACTATCAATATGCGGGTCTCTACGACCTCCGTCTCTACCTGAGCCGCGTGGGAGAGATTTTCCATCTCAATGAATTCCTCTATACAGAAGATGAACTCGACAACCGAAAGAGCGGCGAGAAGCAATTCGACTATGTGAACCCTCGCAACAGAGAGGTGCAGATAGAGATGGAAAAGGCTTGCACGCTGCATCTCAACAAGGTGGGAGCCCTCATCGATACCAGCTTTTATCGCCAGCCGGATTTCGGCGAACAGGAATTCTTCTACGAGGCTTCTGTGATCATCCCGGTTTTCAACAGAGAGAAGACCATCGCGGATGCCGTGAAGAGTGCGCTGAGCCAGAAAGCCAATTTCAAGTTCAACGTCATCGTGGTCAACAATCATTCTACCGACCGCACTGGCGAGATTCTTGATGAAATCGCTCGCGAGATGGAAGCCAGAAACGACAAGCAGGCGGGACGTCTCGTACAGATTGTGCCAGAGAGAAACGATCTCGGCATCGGTGGCTGCTGGAATGTAGCCATCAATAGCGAGCACTGCGGCAAATTTGCAGTCCAGTTGGACAGCGACGACCTCTATTCGTCTCCGAAGACTCTCCAGAAAATCGTAGATGCCTTCCACAACCAGAAGGCTGCGATGATGATCGGCTCGTACCGAATGTGTGATTTCGACCTCAACACCCTGCCTCCAGGACTGATAGACCACAAGGAATGGACCGAGGAAAACGGTTGCAACAACGCACTGCGCATCAATGGATTGGGTGCTCCGAGAGCATTCTTCACACCGCTCGTCAGACAGATACAGTTCCCTAACACGTCTTATGGCGAAGACTACGCCTTAGGACTTGCCTTCTCACGCCGATACAGAATCGGAAGAATCTATGATGAACTGTACCTCTGCCGCCGCTGGGGAGGCAACAGTGATGCCGCTCTGAGTATCGAAAAGGTGAATGCCAACAATCTCTATAAAGACCGTCTGCGCACGATGGAACTGAAGGCACGCCAGCAGATGCTGCAGGGCAAGGCCGACATTATGGAAGACAGCAGTATCTCACGCTTCTTCAACCGCCAGTTGGAGAGATGGGAGGATGCCCGCCATCGCTACCGCGACCTGAAGCACGTGGAGAGCCAGACTCTCTCCGATCTTCTCAAACTGCAATGGAACCCTGCCCGCATCGTGAGCACAGGTGCCAAGATAGACAAGAAGACCCTCGATGAGCGTCCATGCTTCCTCTGCGAGAAGAACCGTCCGAAGGTACAGATGTCCAAGCAGATAGACGAACGTTTCTACCTGCTGGTCAATCCGTTCCCTATCCTTCCGGTACATTTCACGATTCCGGCACGCAAGCATCAGCCGCAGGCCATCTTCAAGAACTATGGCGAGATGCACCGATTCCTGAGTCTGCACAGCGAACTGATGGTATTCTACAACGGTCCGAAGTGCGGCGCCTCGGCTCCAGACCATCTGCATTTCCAGGCAGGAACCAGCGGCATACTTCCTCTGCAGAACAACTGGCAGCGCCTCTCACGCAACCTGACCGATATCATCTGTCTGAACGACGAGGAGAAGATAGCAGCCATCCGCGACTATACCGTTCCAGCCTTCGTGATTATCTCCAAGAGCGAGGAATGCGACGAGATGCTCTTCAAGCGCCTCTACAGTGCGATGCCTCAGCGCGGCGACGAGACTGAGCCGATGATGAACATCGTGGCCTGGCGCAAAGGTGATGAATATATCAGTATCGTGATTCCAAGAGAGAAGCACCGTCCGGAAGCCTACTTTGCCGATGGCGATGCCCAGATCATGGTTTCTCCAGGAGCCCTCGATATGTCGGGACTCATCATCACGCCACGCGAAGAGGATTTTCGCAAGCTCACCGAGGAGAAGGCTGAGGCTATCCTGAAGGAATGCGGCATTTCCGGAGAGAAGATGGAATGCATCATCCATAAGCTGAAGGCTGCCAAGGAGGCTGAGGAAAGTACCGTCACTACTTCCACATTATATAATAACGGCAAGCAGCCGAATGTCTCTGTGGGCATCGTGAGCGGTCAGAAGATTCACTTCTCGCTCAACAAGCCTTACCTTGCCAAGGGCGAGGTGGTTACGGGCGAGCAGGAAGTGGAATTCTCCGAGGGAGGTGTGCTCTGGAACGGCAATCAGTACAGTTCGCTTACCTTCCATCCGCAGAGCTGCGATGCCTCCTTCTCACTGAGCGATGTCACTATCGGCGTCAACTTCCACTGGGAACGCAAGGAAACACAGACCTTCTTAGGTACGCTCCATTTTGTGGTAGAATCAGACAAGATCTGCGCCATCAACGAGCTTCCTGTAGAGAAGTATCTGGAGAGCGTGATATCCAGCGAGATGAGTGCCACCTCCAGTCTTGAACTCCTCAAGGCGCATGCCGTGATTTCCCGTTCATGGCTCCTGGCACAGATGAAGAAGCGAAGAGACGTGGCTGAGAGCGGCAACAATTTCTTCTCTTTTGTCAAGAAAGACGACATGCTCATCCGCTGGTACGACCGCGAAGACCACACCATCTTTGATGTCTGCGCCGATGACCACTGCCAGCGCTACCAGGGCATCACCAAGGAGACTTCTCCGCATGTGGCAGAAGCTATCCGCCAGACCAAGGGACAGATTCTGATGGATGGCGAGGAAATCTGCGATGCCCGATTCTCCAAGTGCTGCGGCGGTATCACCGAGGAATTCCAATATTGCTGGGAGAACACGCCTAAGAGTTATCTCTCTGCTGTGAGGGATATTGCTTTGGGAATCAAGCCGAAAGGACTGAAGAGTTCTATGAATGCCGAGTGCTTGAAGGACGCAAGAAATACAGAGGGACTGAAGGATGGAGATACTGAGAACCTGAAGGGTTCAAAGGCTCTGATGGATTCTGAATACAGACTTCCTGACTTGACTCAGGAGGAAGAGGCTGACCGCTGGATCCGCTCCAACCCGCCTGCTTTCTGCAATACTACAGACAGAAAAGTGCTCTCGGAAGTATTAAACGACTACGACCAGGAGACTGCCGATTTCTACCGCTGGAAGGTGACGCTGACTCAGGAGAAACTGCAGCAGCTGCTCGAAGAGAAACTGAAGATGAACTTCGGCTGCATCCTCGACATGAAGGCTGTGGAACGCGGTACGAGCGGACGCATCAGCAAACTGCAGATTATCGGTACAGAAAAGACTTTCACCATCGGCAAGGAGCTGGAAATACGCAGAGCCTTGAGCGACAGCCATCTCTACAGTTCGGCTTTCGTGGTAGATAAGTTTGATCTGGACGAGAACCAGGTTCCTCAGCGCTTCGAACTGATCGGAGCCGGATGGGGACACGGAGTGGGTCTCTGTCAGATAGGTGCAGCCGTGATGGGCAACGAAGGATACTCCTACGATGATATCCTGCTAAGATACTATCAGGGAGCAGAAATCAAGAAAATCTACAAGTAAGGTCTAAGGATAGAGTCCTTTCTGATCTACGAGTAAGGTCTAATTTCTGATAGACAAGCGATGTCTAAGAAACAGGACGATATCTAATGGACAAAAGATAAATAATATCTAATGGATAAAATGGTAACAAAGAAGAATAGCAGGAATCCATGGGCATGGATCCCTACCCTATATTTTGCAGAGGGACTGCCCAACGTGATCGTGACAACTCTCTCTGTAGTGATGTATATGCAGTTGGGACTCACGGATGCCGAAGTGGGTCTCTATACAGGATGGCTGGCGCTTCCCTGGGTGATCAAACCCTTGTGGAGCCCGTTCATCGATCTGCTGAAAACGAAGCGCTGGTGGGTACTTACGATGCAGGCGCTCATCGGAGCAGCACTGGCAGGCATTGCGTTCTCGCTGCCTACGGCTTTCTGGTTTCAGGCCACCATGTGCTTCTTCTTCCTCATCGCCTTCTGCAGCGCCACCCACGACATCTCTGCCGACGGCTTCTATATGATAGAGCTGGATGAGCACAACCAGACGAAGTTTGTGGGTCTGCGCAACACCTTCTACCGCCTCGCCATCATCTTTGTGAATGGTTTCTTAGTGATGCTGGCTGGTGTGCTGCAGGTGATGTTCCGCAATCAGATAAGCTTCTCGTGGGCACTGATTTTCTACGGATTAGCTGGCATTTTCATCGGTCTGTGGCTCTACCATAGCCGCCTGATGCCTACGCCGAAAGAGGATGTGCAGACGGAGAGAACTGTGGGCGAAGTGACTCACGAACTGAAGAATATGTTCCGCACTTTCTTTACGAAATTCGGAGTGAGAGAGACGGTCATCGTGATGCTCTTCCTGCTGTTCTACCGCTTCCCGGAGGCTTTGCTCAATACAATGACCAAGACTTTCATCCTTCGCCCTAACTCGCAGGGTGGTCTGGGCATGTCACCGCAGGAATACGGACTTGCCAATGGTACGGTTGGTCTCATCGGTCTCCTTCTGGGTGGCATCATCGGAGGTATCTTAGTGAGCCGCGACGGTATGAAGAAGTGGCTGTGGCCGATGGTTTGCGCCATCACCCTGCCGGATGCCGTCTATATCTATCTCAGCTATTCGCTCAATTCTGATATCGTGATGGTGTCCTCCTGCCTGTTCGTAGAGCAGTTCGGTTATGGGTTAGGCTTCACGGTGCTTACGCTCTACATGCTGTTCTACAGTCAGGGCAAGTTCAAGACCTCTCACTACTCCATCTGTACCGGTATTTCCTATCTCGGCCTGATGCTTCCGGGCATGGTTTCGGGTTATCTGAAAGACATCTTGGGATACCGCCATTTCTTCATCGTCGTGATGGCATGCTGCGTAATCACCTTCCTGGTTACCGACTACCTCAAAATAGATCCTAACTTCGGAAAAAAGGAAAAGGAGGAGGAAGATGAAGGGGAAATGTTGGACGAAGAAGTGACGAATGAAGAGGACATATTGGAAAAAGAGATAACGGAAGAAGATGATATATGGGAAGAAGAGATAACGGAAGAAGAATATCTGGAAAATGAGGATTCTTCGGGAAAGCAGGATTTACAGAACGAAAACGAAAAGAAGGAATAGAATAAAAATATCTTGAAAACTTCCTGAAAACAGAGAACAGAGAGTCTTCTACGACAAAGAGAACAGAGAGGTTCCTATGACAAACAGAGATTCAAAATTCTTTAAAATAGATTACCGAAAGACGGAAGTTTTGAAGATGACCGAGAGAATAAAGATGAAAGGAAATGGTCGTGTGATGATGGATTTATCACGCGACCATTTATTTTTTATTCTCTAAAACTTCTTATCAGGTAACGACTCAGCACCCCTATAGAAAACTTCGTAGTACAACAGTAAGACGATTACTCATGCCCATAGGGGTGCTGAGTAGTTACCTACTTATTGATAACATTCAAAATATCCTGACGTATCTTCTCATTGGTACCATTCACCATATAACGTATCAAGCCATCCTCACCTAGGACGATGAAGAGAGGATAACCGCCTGAACCAACAAATTTCACGAAATAATTATCACCATAAAGATGAGTCCAATTGAAGCCACGTGCCTCCGTTATCTTCCTTACCTTATCAGCTTTCTCGAAGTTTACAGAGAGAAATATCACATTAGGATATTTATTCTTCCACTCCGAAAGGATAGGCATTTCTCGCAAACAAGGTCCACAGCCTGAATACCATGCGTTGATTACTACCTTATGTCCCTTGAGCGACTGTTCTGTCCAAAGTTTTCCGTTCAAATCGTGCAAAGTAAAGGAACCTGGCAACGGCTTGCCACTCAATGTGTCAGCATTCTCGTTATGCCTCGTCAAAGACAACATCTGCTGATAGGTCTCTATTTGGTCTTCTATCTCTGATAGAGATTTCACTCTACTGCGAGGTATCTCATATTTTTCCCATTCCTTAGGTATAGTAAAGTTGGGATACATCGTAAAAACCATCAAGTTGCCATTTTCTCCATACTTGATGGCTGACATATACTTCACCTTCGATACATCCAAAGGCAAATCCTTGACATAGAAATGTCGATTCACCATTATACTAGGAGACAGCAAACTATCTACTTGTTCCTGTACGACATGAGTTTCCTGTGCGCTTGCTGCAAAAGGCATCATCGCCAAAAGCAACGCCATCATCATTTGTTTTATCATTTTCTTTTCCATTGTATATCTCTTATATATGTTTCCTACATATTCTTATTAGAAAATACGCAAACTCTTACCATTGAGTAAACTAAAGGAACGCACTTTTAACTTTTATTCGTATTGGTAATTATCAATGCAACTACTCATGCCCATAGGGGTGCTGAGTAGTTACCTTATCAGATATCATCTCTAAAAAGAAACAAAACAGAATAAGTATCTTCTAAAGAGAAGAGAAACCTGATTCCTTTATCGGATAATCGTCACCTCTCCATTCTTGGCTATCTTCACGATGCTGGATGGAGTGTGAGGCTTATGCTCCTGGCGACGGGTCCAGCAAACATAATCTACTTGCTCCAACAATTCTGGGACAATATCACGATAGTTCTGCGCTGCAGGCTCACCACTCACATTGGCACTGGTGCTCACAATAGGCTTCTGGAAGCGATAACAGAGTTCCTTGCTGAAAGACTCGAAAGTTACTCGCATAGCAAGACTGCCATCCTCTGCCACCAGATTGTTGGCTACACCCGTAGCATCATCGAGGATGATGGTAGTTGGTTTCACAGGCATGGCTACATCGATGAAATCCCAAGCCACCTGAGGCACATTGCGGAAATAACGCGCCATACGGTCTGCACTATCCACCAGACAGATAAGCGCCTTACTGTCGTCGCGCTGCTTTATTTTGTAAACCTTTGCCACTGCCTCTGGGTTAGTAGCGTCACAACCGATACCCCAAACGGTATCTGTAGGATAGAGAATCACTCCACCCTTGCGCATGCATTCTATTGCATTCTTAATATCTTCCTGTTGAGTCATTTTTTATTCTCCTTTATTATTGTTTTTCCTTATATATGAAGGATTTAATTCGTTCTTTGTCTCTCAAAATGATTCTTGATTTTCATGAAGTCCTTTGTTTCTCAAAAACCAATTTTCTATTTACAAGAAATTCTTTGCACCTCAAAAACCAATTCTTGATTATATATTAAGGTGAAAGTACTTCCCTTATTAAATACTTCTGTACTGCTCGATATCTCTCATTCCGTTGAGGAAATCACGGGCTTCCATTCTCTTTTTGCCACTAATCTGTATTGTGTCGAGCTGGAGCCATTCGTCTGCACAAGCTATTTGCAGGCTCTTGCCTTCTACTCTCAAGGTTCCTACTACAGAAGAAGAGACATTCTCTGAAGAACCGGCATTCTCTGAAGAACCAGCAACTACCTTTCCGGTTTTGGAAGTCTTGAATACTTTCAGCACCTGCGCCTTACCGCCTTCCTTCTGAATCTCGGTCCAGGCGCCTGGATATGGCGAAAGACCACGGATGAAGTCATACACCTTCTTGGCTGGCTGATTGAAATCGATACGGCAGGTATCCTTGAAGATTTTCGGAGCAGAATGAAGCACGGTGTCTGTCGTGATCATCTCGTCCTGCGGCATAGAGTCGATATTACCGTCGGATGCTATCAGGCGGTCGATGGTCTCTACGGCTATCTCAGCGCCTAAGTGCATCAGTCCGTCATAAACATACTCTACATCGGCATCGTCGGGGATGGCGAATGGCTTCTGCATGATGATGCGACCGGTATCGATATCGTGGTCGAGGAAGAAAGTGGTGACGCCAGTCTCCGTCTCACCATTGATGACAGCCCAGTTGATAGGGGCAGCACCGCGGTACTGAGGAAGAAGGGCTGCATGCACATTGAAGGTGCCGAAGCGAGGCATATCCCATACTACTTCTGGCAGCATTCGGAAAGCTACCACCACCTGCAGGTCGGCCTGATAACTGCGCAACTGCTCTACAAATTCCGGATCCTTCATCTTCACCGGCTGCAATACTGGCAAGCCCTTCGACAAGGCATATTGCTTGACCTGCGAAGGCTGAAGAGTGTCCTGATGGCGACCCACCGGTTTGTCAGGCTGGGTTACTACAGCCACCACATTATATCCGCCTTCTACAAGGCTCTTGAGGGATTCCACCGCAAACTCCGGGGTTCCCATAAATACGATTCTTAAATCTTTTTTCTCCATTTTCCTATTGTTTTAAAAAAATGCAAGTTTACAAATATCAGAGCGCTTTGCCGAAGGCCAAAACTCTCAAAAGACTGCCCTCTGAAGACTATCTCTTTTTCTGAAGACTATCTCATTCTGAAAGCAACCTTTTACTCTGCCGACATATCCGCCACAATCTGGCGATAAGTCGAATAAAGGCGGGTACGGCTGATATATCCCTTCAGCACGCCGTTCACATCCACTACAGGCAACTGGGCGGCATCGGTCTCGTCAAATTTCTTCATCACTTCCTGCATCGGTTCGTGATCGCTGAGCACGGCTGAAGGCTGGAGCATCAGCTGCTTTACCTTGAAGCGCGTGTAGAGTTCCGAACGGAAGATGATGTGACGGACGCGGGTGATATCGATGATGCCCAGCAAGACGCCAGCCTGATTGACTACCGGAAGGAAATTATTGTTGCTGCGACTGATTTCAGACACCAGCTTACCCATCGGGAGGTCGGGACTTACCGGATGATAGTCCTTCTCCACCACGCTCTGCATACCCATCAGCGTGAGGGCAGCCTTGTCGATATGGTGGGTAAGCAACTTGCCTTCCCTTGCCAGTCGGAGCGCATAGATACTGTGGCTCTCGAAGATGCTGATGGTAAGCAGCGAGCAGATGCACACGATCATCAGTGGGATGAAGAGCAGGTAACCGCCTGTCAGTTCGGCTATCAGGAAGATGCCCGTCAGCGGTGCATGCATCACGCCCGTCATCACGCCTGCCATGCCCATCAGCGTAAAGTTCTGCTCGGGGATATAGACGCCTAACTTGTAGATGTTCCAGATGCGGGCGAAGAAGAAGCCTGCAAAACCGCCGATGAAAAGCGATGGAGCAAAGGTTCCACCACAACCGCCGGAACCATTGGTTGCTGAGGTGGCAAACACCTTGGTGAAGGTTACCAGTCCGATATATAGCACGAGCAACTGACTGTGACCATAGAAGAGCGAATTGCTCATCACCATGTCCCAGTCGGCCTCTGTTCTACCCTTCAGCAGGATGTTGACTGCCGAATATCCCTCGCCATAGAGCGATGGGAAGAGGAAGATGAGACTGCTCAGGATGATGCCTCCGAAGAGCAGTTTGACATACGGATACTGCTTCAACTTGGCGAAGAATCCCTCGCAGGCCGACATGGTTCTCATGAAGTAGAGACTCACGAAACCGCAGAATACGCCCAGCAGGATGCACGCCGGCACACGGTCGAGCTCCCAAGGGTCGGTAAGCGTGAAATCGAAGAGCGATTTCTCACCCATCAGGATATAACTGAAACAGGTGGCCGTAACACAGGAGATGAGGATAGGCAGCAATGATGCCATCGAGAGATCTACCATCAGCACCTCAAGCGTGAAGACGAGACCTGCGATTGGGGCTTTGAAGATACCAGCAATGGCGGCACTCGCACCGCATCCTACGAGCAGTATCATCGTTTTCTTGTCCATGCGGAATATCTGTCCCAGATTACTTCCGATGGCTGAACCCGTGAGCACAATCGGCGCCTCGGCTCCTACTGATCCACCGAATCCAATGGTGATACCAGAAGCTACTACCGACGACCAACAGTTGTGGCCCTTCAGCTTCGACTGCTTGGTAGAAATCGCATAGAGCACTCTCGTGATACCATGAGAGATATTGTCTCGCACCACATACTTGATAAAGAGCGAGGTAAGATAGATACCCACGATAGGAAACAAGAGAAAAAGCAGATTGTAGGTGCTTTTCTCAAAACCCGAAGTGAGCAATATCTGTATCTCGTGCACGATACTATGCAGGAAAAATCCGGCAACGGAGGCAAGCAGACCGATGACAAAAGCCAGGATAAGCGTCATCTGGCGATCGGAGATATGCTCCTTCTGCCACGCTACCATTTTGGCTATTGCGCCCGGTTTTTCTGCCATTTCATCTATCATCTCTTATTATTTTTTAAAAGTTATCCTTTTATATTATTAGAATTCCGAAGTAAAGTGGAACTTGATATGCTCGAAATCCTGCTGCGCCATGCTCAATACATAGCCAGAATCGGCCAGGAACACATCCCTGCCCTCGATATCCTTCGCCATATACTGGTACTTGCGCTTCTTGAAGCTCTCCAATTCCTTCTCGTCGTCGGCCTCTATCCAGCATGCCTTATGCAAGTGAACTGGCTCCCAACGGCACTTGGCATTATACTCGTTCTCCAGACGATACTGGATCACCTCAAACTGAAGCTGACCCACGGTTCCCACAATGCGGCGACCATTAAACTGGTTGACAAACAACTGTGCCACACCCTCGTTCATCAGCTGCTCCAATCCCTTCTGGAACTGCTTGCTCTTCATCGGATCATCATTCTCGATATACTTGAAGAGCAGTGGAGAGAAGGATGGCAAACCACGGAAGTGAATCTTCTCACCCTCGGTCAGCGTATCACCGATCTTGAAGATGCCATTGTCTGGCAAACCTACGATATCGCCCGGATAAGCCTCGTCGATGGTACTCTTGCGCTGTGCCATAAACTGGGTTGGCGAAGCGAACCGCACGGTCTTGTCGAGGCGCACGAGATAGTAAGG
>ERZ1023839.68-NODE-68-length-35883-cov-15.194848_pt1 | contig 35883 bp, 33 predicted proteins | sample MGYA00380383_ERZ1023839 | MGnify/ENA primary metagenome ERZ1023839 (study PRJEB33179, sample SAMN07449065) | human gut metagenome | biome: Human-gut; feature: Human associated habitat; material: Faeces | host: Homo sapiens | place: India:Kasaragod | collected... | reverse complement strand
TAAAAAGACTTCTTTAAATGTTCTGTCGTAACGACAACTGTAAAATTTTTTTGTTACTTCTAATTCTGTTAACATATCTATTATCCATTTCTAAGAAAAATAACTTTGCTAGCCTTAAATTATCCTTCTACTTATATATACAAAAAAAATCTTTGATTTCCTTTTTTTTTATTGATTAAATATTAATATTTTTCAAAATTTTTAAAAAATTTACGTATAATTTACACTTTTTGATAGATAAAAAATAATAATGAAATTATCAATTTCTAAAAAAGAACTGTTCATTTAAAAAAGGTTATGTTATAATTTCGGTAGGATGGTAGAGAGATATGAAGAATGTGAAAAATAGTTTAAGTTTTCAAAATATATTTAAAAGAGAGACTAAATTAGCAAGTTATATTATTGTTTGTATGACAATTGTGGTTATTAGTTTGTCTTATGCAATGTTTTTTAAAGTAGAAGGAAATTCTAATAATCAAGAAGTAGTTGCGGGAGAGTTTAAATTTACATATAGTAATGGAACTACCATAACTAACGCTAATAACGCAAAATGCTTTTTACCATATACTGCTGATGAAGCAAGTTTAGTTGTTACAGAATGTTCTTATCAATTAAATGTTCAAAATACAAGTGCCTTAAAAGCTAATTATACTCTTAGTTTAGTAGCTCAAGCAGGTAATGCCTTAGAAGCTACTAAATTAAAAGTTATTTTAAAAAAACAAAATGGAACAGCGATGGATGTTGTAAGTGGATATCCTAAAAAAGTAAGTGAATTAACAAATAATGTTTTAGTAACAGAATCATTAGAGCCAAATGAAACAGTTGTTTATTCTGTTCAACTTTATTTTGATGATACTTCTTTTATAGATGGTGATACATCAAAAGCAATTAATTATAAAATAGTTGGTTCAGGTTTAGTAGATGAAGCAAATCAAGATGTTACAACTGTTCCACCAACACCGGCAACTGAAACAATTACAACCTTAGTAAGTGGGGCAAATAAATCATCAACAGATGTCTATACTGTTCCAAATAAAACAAGTGATAGTTGTACTTATACTTTAGCCTATGATGGAACTACAGATAACAATTTAAGATATGTAGGTTCTAATCCTTGTAATTATGTCAAAATAGATAACGAAATCTGGCGTATTATAGGTGTTATGAATAATATAGATGATGGCACAGGTAAAAAAGAATCAAGAATAAAATTAATAAGAAATGAATCAATAGGAGCCTATTCATGGGACTCTTCATCAGTAAACTCTGGTAGTGGTGTCAATGAATGGAGCCAAGCCGATTTAATGAAACTTTTAAATCCAGGCTACGAAAGTGAAAGTGTTGGTGGTTCATTATACTACAATAATGGTTCTGGAAATTGTTATATTAGATATAATAATGCAACAGGAGCTTGTGATTTTACAAGTAGTGGATTAAAAACAAATTTAAAAAAATTAATAGGAAATACATTATGGCATACGGGAACAAATGGTACAAATGATTGGAAATCAGCAAGTAATGGTTTAGCAAGTCATTTTTATAGTTATGAAAGAAGTAGCAATAATGGAAAAATATGTACGTCAAACACAAATTGTAATGATACGGTAACAAGAACAACGACGTGGAATGGAAAAATAGGATTAATGTATCCAAGTGATTATGGCTATGCGACAAGTGGAGGTACTAGTATGAATAGAGCCAGTTGTTTAGCCAGAGAATTATATAACTGGGATAGTGCAAGTGATTGCTATAATAATGATTGGATTTATAATTCAAGTAATTGGCAATGGACACTTTCTCCGTCCGCGGCCTCTTCGTATGCTCTCTATGTGTTCTTTGTCGACAGAGACGGCCTTGTCCGCAACTACGTTGCGTCCGCTGGCTTTAGCTACATCAACGGTGCGCCCGATGCTAGCTTGGTTCGTCCTTCGGTATATCTGATATCGAAAACGTCGATTTTAGGCGGTGAAGGAACACTTGAAAATCCATACGAGATTGGGTAGCGTGAATGAGAGAGTCTCGCCGCTTTCGGTGAGCCTGCCTTCAGTAAGTTATCCACATGGTGATAGTAAATGAGTCATATTAATAGATATAAGTTTATTAAGAGAATGTACCCAGAGTATTTGATTATATTTTAAACGAACTTGAAGGTATAAATATGAGGGTATTGATAAAGATATTATGGTGAACTTCTGTTCTAGTAAGTATCAATTAAGTTGGTTACAAAAGAAGCATATTAACTATATTGTTTTCTTCTAATTCTAACAATGTGTTCAATGTCAACAACACTGGCAATTGTCAAAATTAAAAGTGAAAAAAGAAAAAAATCTATAAAATAATTAGAAGATGTTATAAAAATTATGAGGATGTACTTTTAAGTATGACAAACAAAATAAACTTAAAGAAAGAATAGAAAGTGTGTATAAAAGTTAATAGTCTATAAGGGACTATTTTTTTCTTGCTTTCATAATAGGGTTTATTTATAATAAGGGTTATTATTAGGAGGTGCCTTGTGGAAATTTTTGATAGATTATTGAAAGTAGAGGAAACAATATATAAGTTAACGAAAGCCTATGTTAAAAATAAAAGTAATGATTTAAAAGAGTTGTTAGAAGAACAAAAGAAAAAAGAAACAAGGCTTTTAAACAGTCTTAGTTATGAAGATATGGTAAAGTTAGAAACGCTTTATCGTAAGAAGTATGGTCTTTGTTTTGATAAGTTTTTTGTTTTAGAAATTGTGGATAATCCTTATTTTGAAACTTGTCTTCTTAGTCTTTATTTAAAGTTAAGAGAAATATATTCTTTTTATCAAGAACAAGAGTTTAGTCACTTTTCTAAGGCTGAAATTAATTCTTTTTTAAATGTTCCTTATTATCGGCAATATGTCAAAGATTATCAAGAAAAATTAGTTTTTTATAAAAAAGTATTTCAAAATTATCTTCATGAAAAAGATAAAATAACTTTTGATGATATATATTTATTAAATTCTTTAAGTGGCGAAAAAAAGGAAACTTTAGATGAGGAACATATTGAAAAATATATTTCTGAGGCTTTTAAAGAAGTTTGTTTGGCTGTTTTAACAGATAAGATTAAGCTGTTAGAAAGGGAAAGAAGTAGTATCATTAAGGCTCTTTTAGAAATTGTTCCCGTTAATAAAAGAAGTGCTTTTTTAGCTAAGGCAAGACAGAACTTAGAAGAAGATAGTTCTAAAGAAGGGTTAGAAACTATTTTTTCTTATGATTCATCTATAAATTTTGAAGTTCAGTTTCATGATTTAATGAATTTAGAGCGAAAAATTTTAACAGTATATAAAGAAATTATTAAGTGTCAAACTAAAGAAGATATTAATAAAATGTGTTTTACTTTGGCTACTTATCTTGATGAAGAAAAAAGAATGATTGGTAGTATTAAAAACTTTAGCGAACTTTTATTTTATTTAGAAAAAAGTCATTTATTCAAAGAAGATTTTTTTCCGTGTTATTTCTTTTTAAATGAACAATACCGAGATAATCATTTATGTATTGACCGCCTTTTTAATTATGATCTTTCTTTAGCTAAAGAACCAGATGAAGAGGAAGAAATAAATAACTTTTTCTTAGATGTTGACAAAGATATCCGCTTAGATTCTTTAGAAGAAAAACAAAAATTGATGCTTGATTTTATGTTAGGTAAAATATCTAAAGATGATTTAATAAGGGCTATTGATAAACAAAATTTTGTTGAGGAAGAACATGTCGAAGAAAAGATTTGGGCTTTTTTTGAAAATTTAAAACAACGTTTTTTTAATATTCTTTATTTAACAGATGATAAGGATATGGCTTTGTTATATGCTTTTACAGATAGTTATATTACTGAAAGGTTACTTAAAAACTCTTTTAATGGAACAGATTTGTTTTTAGAAAAAGAACGTCCTTATTTTAGTGAAGAAGAAAAAAGTTTTTATTTAAGTGAAGTCCAAGATTATGTTTTAGAACTAGAAGAACGTTATCCTAAATGGCAAGAATATACCGATATTTATTTAGAGTGTTGTTTTGATTATTTAGGACTTAAAAAGAATACTTTAGCAAGAAAATATGGTACAATTAAAAAGCATAAGAAAGAGGATAATGATGAATAATATAAGCATTTTAGCTAAGAATATGAATATTAAAGAAAGTCAAATTGAGGCTGTTTTAAAGTTATTAGAAGAAGGGGCAACGATTCCTTTTATTGCTCGTTATAGAAAAGAAGCAACAGGTTCTTTAGATGAAGAACAAATAAGACAAATTGAAAAAGAATATACTTATTTACAAAATCTATTAAAAAGAAAAGAAGATGTGATAAGACTTATTACAGAAAAAGATATGATGACCGATGAGTTAAAAAAGCAAATTATGGCTTGTGAAAAACTTACGGATGTTGAAGATTTGTATCGTCCTTTTAAAGAAAAGAAAAAGACAAAGGCTAGTGAGGCTATTAAAATGGGTTTAGAGCCTTTAGCTAAAAAGATAATGGCTTTTCCAACGAAAGGTAGTTTAAGTGATTTAGCCAAAGAATTTCCATATGATTTAGAAGTTTCTTTAACTGGGGCTAAATATATTATAAGTGAATGGATAAGTGATAATGCTTATTATCGTAAACTTATTAAAAATGAAATATTTTTTCATGGTAGTATGGAAAGTAAGTTAAAGAAAAATGCCAGTGATGAACGCCTTGTTTATAAGATGTATTATGATTTTTCTGAACCTATTCGTTATGCTAAACATTATCGTGTTTTAGCTATGAATCGTGGAGAAAAAGAAGATGTATTAGCGGTTAATCTTTCTTTTGACAAAGATAAAATAATGAGTTTATTAGAAGAAAAAATAATCAAAAATAAAGATTCTTTTGTGGTAGATGAAGTAAAAGAGGCCATTAAAGATTCTTTAAAACGGCTTATTTTACCTAGTGTTGAAAGAGAAATACGAACAGAATTAACGGAGAAAGCAGAAAGTAAAGCTATCTTAACTTTCCAAGATAATTTAGAGCATCTTTTAATGACAAAACCTATTAAAGATAAAACTGTTTTAGGTTTTGACCCAGCTTTTCGTACCGGTTGTAAATTAGCTGTTTTAAATCCATATGGTAATGTTTTAGAAATTGCGACAATTTATCCTCATGAACCTAAAAATGAGAAAGAAAAAAGTGCCCAAATATTAAAGAATTTAATTGATAAATATAAAGTTCAAATTATTGCTATTGGTAATGGGACAGCTTCTAGAGAAAGTGAAGCCTTTGTCGCGAGTACGATTAAAAATACACCTGTTTTATATAACTTAGTAAGTGAAGCAGGTGCAAGTGTTTATTCAGCAAGTCCTTTAGCCATTAGTGAGTTTCCCGATTTAACCGTTGAAAAAAGAAGTGCTATCTCTATTGGGAGAAGAATTCAAGATCCTCTTTCCGAACTTGTTAAAATAGACCCTAAAAGCATCGGTGTAGGAGAATACCAGCATGATGTTAACCAAAAAGAACTTAACGAAGCCTTATCTTTTACTGTTGGTAAAATCGTAAATGAAATCGGGGTTAACTTAAATACAGCCAGTGCTAGTATCTTAAAATATATATCTGGTTTAAGTAAAAAAACAATTGATAGTATTTTAAAATTTAGAGAAACAAAACCATTTACTTCTCGGGAAGAAATTAAATCTTTAAGTGGTTTTAGTGACAAAGTATATGAACAAGCAATTGGTTTTTTACGCATCATAGATGGTAAAAATCCTTTAGATAAAACAAGAATCCATCCGGAAAGTTATGATTTAGTTTCTAAACTTTTAAATTATCTTCAATTAAATATAAATGATTTAGATAAAAAAGAGTTTAAAGAAACTTTACAAAATGTTGATATCCAAAAATTGGTAGAAACGCTTGATTGTGACAAATACACTTTAGAAGATATTATAGAAGAACTTCAAAACCCTGGTCAAGATTATCGGGATAAATTAGATGATATTGTTTTAAAAAGTGATGTTTTAACTATCAAAGATTTAAAAGTAGGTATGGAACTAAAAGGAACGGTTCGTAATGTGACAAGTTTTGGAGCCTTTGTTGACATAGGTTTACATGATGATGGTCTTATTCACATTTCTAAAATGAGTAAATCATTTGTCAAAAATCCGAGTGATATTTTAAGTGTTGGGGATATCATTACTGTTTATGTTTGTGATATCGATTTAGAAAAAGAAAAAGTTCAACTTTCTTTATTTAAAGATTAGAATACTAGAAAATATTATCTAGTATTTTTTTATCTTGTATATTGCTAAACATACAAGATAACATACAGAAAAACATACAAGATGAGCGGAGAAAATAATAATATATATTTCTTTTCTTTTAAAATGGTTTAAATCGGGTTATAATAATGAAAAGAAAGTGATGTGAATCGTTATGTGTGGAATTGCCGGTTTTATTGGTAAAGATAAAAATAAAAAGAAAATTTTAAAAGCTATGTGTGATAGAATTGCCCATCGGGGACCAGATGCCGAAGGTTTTTATGTTAAAGGTGATGTGGCTCTTGGCCAAAGAAGACTTTCTATAATTGATATAGAAGGTGGCAAACAACCTATGTTTAGTGAAGATGGTAAACTTGTTATTGTTTTTAATGGTGAGATTTATAATTATAAAGATTTAAAAAAGGAACTTAAAGAATATCCTTTTCAAACAGAAAGCGACACGGAAGTATTAATTTATGGCTATCGTAAATGGGGTTATGATTTACCTAATCATTTAAGAGGAATGTTTTCTTTTGCTCTTTATGATATGGAAGAAAAAACTTTGTTCTGTGCTCGTGATCATTTTGGTATTAAACCTTTTTATTATTACTATAATGATGGAACATTTATGTTTGCTTCAGAAATTAAAGCTTTTTTAGATCATCCTAAATTTGAAAAGAAATTTAATGAATCTTTAATTGCTCCTTACTTATCCTTTAGTTTTACTCCTACAACAGAAACTTTTTTTGAAGGTGTTAAACGTTTAGATGCGGGTAATTACTTAATTTATAAAGATGGACAAATTAATATTGAACGTTATTTTGATTTAACTTTTCCAATTGAAGAAAAAGATTATGATAAAACAGTTGAAGAAATTGGTAAGGTTATGGAAGATAGTACTCGTCATCATATGATTAGTGATGTTGAAGTTGGTTCTTTCCTTTCAAGTGGTATTGATTCTTCTTATTTAGTCTCTTTGGCAAGACCAGACAAAACTTATACAGTAGGTTATGATATTCCTCGTTATAATGAAATAGATTATGCGAAGGATTTAACAGATAAATTAAAAATTAACAATACAAGTAAAAAAATAACTAAAGAAGAGTACATGAAAGTTTTAGATAAAATCATGTATCACATGGATGAACCAGCAAGTGATCCTGCTGTGGTGGCTTTATACTTTGTGGCTAACTTAGCTAGTAAAGACGTTAAAGTTGTTTTATCAGGAGAGGGAGCTGATGAATTCTTTGGAGGATATAACTATTATCGGGAAGAAGTAGACTATTCTTTCTATAATAAGATACCTTTCTTTATTCGACATGGTATTTCTAAATTTTGCTCTTTATTTCCCCCCGTAAGAGGTATTAATTTCTTAGTAAGACGTGGAGAAAAACTAGAAGATAGTTATATTGGTGTTAATAAAGTTTGGAGTGATAAAGAAATTAAAAAACTTTTAAAAACTCCGGTTACAATTCAAAATAAAGAAATAACAAAACCTGTATTTGACAAATTTAAAGGTCAAAGTAACATTGTCAAAATGCAAGCTATTGATATTAATTTTTGGTTAATGAAAGATATTTTACAAAAGGCTGATCGTATGACTATGGCTAATTCTTTAGAGGGAAGAGTTCCTTTTATAGATAGAGAAGTATTTAAAATAGCTTCATCTTTACCACTTAATTATAAAGTTACTAAAGAAAATACCAAAGTGGCTTTAAGGGACACTGCTAAAAAAGTGATTCCTAATGAGTCTTATAAAAAGAAAAAACTTGGTTTTCCAGTTCCAATTCGTGATTGGATGAGAGAAGACGATGTATATAAAGAAATCAAAAAAGCATTTAATAGTAAAGTATGTAAAAAATATTTTGATAAAGATATTTTTATTAAAATGCTTGATGAACATAAAAATGGTAAGAAAGATAATTATCGTAAAGTTTGGAATGTTTATTGCTTTATTAAATGGTACAATGTCTTTTTTGCATAGAAAAAGTCGAAAGAGTTTCGACTTTTTTTGGTGCTCGTTTTTCTAAATTCTGATATAATGAATACAAGAAGGTGAACAACATGAAAACAATTAACTATTTATATCTTTCTTTGATGTGCTTTTTTCTTTTCTTCTTTTTAACTATTTTTATTATCAATGGTAATGTTATTTTTTTTGATGATTTAATTTATAATTTTTTACATCAATTTCCTTTAACTTCTTTTTTTAGAGTAATAACAGAACTGGGTGGTGTGATGGGCATAGTAATCGTTATGGTTCTTTATCTTTTAGGAAGCAAGTCTAAAAAAAACGTTCAATTTTTCTTAGCTTTAATGTTATTAAATACAGTGGCTAATTTTGTTTTGAAACAATTTTTTGTTCGGTCAAGACCATATTATGAAAAATTGGTATCAGCTTCTGTTTTTTCTTTTCCTAGTGGTCTTACGATGGCTTGTTGTATGTGCTATGGTCTTTTCATTTATTTTTTATGGCAAACTAATATTAAAAAAGTTTGGAAAATCATTGGAACACTTTTCTTTCTTTTTATTATTTTAAGTGTTGCTTTAAGTCGTGTTTATTTAGGAGTTCATTATGCTAGCGATGTTTTAGGGGGAGTTTTAGTTAGCTTATTTTTCCTTTTCTTTAGTATTTTCTTTTTAAAAACTACCAAAATGGTTAACGCCTCATCATAAAAGTTCCTTTTTCTTTAGTTGACTCACCGCCAATTCGTTGAACTAATTTTTGACTATTAGAATTTTTATCGTCAACAACTTCATAAAGTTCATTGATATCAGGATAAAGCTCAAATATTTTTTCCATAAATTCAAACGTAAGAAGAGAGCCGAGGTATTGATGTCTATATTTTTCTAAAATACCTATGCTAATTTCTTGCCGTTCATTTAAATAAGTAATAGAAATAAGTCCGATAGGGTAATCATTATAATAAGCTATGAAAACTTCATTTAAGTGTCTAAAATCATTAGCTTTTCTTTTATAAATACTTTCAATCATATAGTGAATATTACCGAGGTATTCGCTGTTTTGACTTTGCATTAAAGAGGTTACAATTTCTTGATGAAGTTTTCGAGAACTGTCATATTTTTCTAAGATAAAACTATCAAGTTCCATAGTATCACATCCTTATTTATATTATATCCAATTAAATGTTAAATAAAAAGAAGAAAAATTTTTACTTTCTTCTTTCTTTCACTTTCCTTTTTATCACTTGTAAATGAGGGAAGGCATGAATAAGTCTTTTTTCAAATGTTTTCATAGAGTCTTCTACTTGTTTTTTGACCATCTTTGTAATTCTTTCCGTATCGTCTTTTTTAATGATTTGTTTCTTTTGAACATCTTCACTAACATGTTGAATATTTTTAATAATCTTAAATGAAATGACATTATCAACGAAATAAACAATCAAGATAACTAGCGTTAAAGCATATAAGATAGGTATAGAAATTTTTTCAATCAGACCAAGGAAAAAGGGATTCGAAACATACATGATAAATAGACCAAATAAGCCAAAAGGTACCATGGTTTCTAAACAAATCCGTCCGTTGATATTAAAACGATATCCTGAATAGTCCCACCAACGAGTGTGAAAAATCTTTTCTAAAAAATAACTTGTAAAGTATTCTAGTAAAGAACAGCAAAGAATAATCATGATAAATAAAGTGACCGGATCATTTAAATAACGATTTAACAAAATAGTCATAATTAAAGCTCCATGTCCATAAATAGGGCAATAAGGACCAATTAAAAATCCACGGTTAATAAATTTGTGATCAGAAACTAATTTACATCCAACTTCTAGGCACCATCCCAAAAAAGAATAGACAAAAAATAGTAAAATATAACGACATACTATTTCCATATAAAACAAAACATCCTTTCAAGTTATGTTAATTATATCGAGAAAACTAAGTTTTTGTAAAGCAAAAAAAAGGACAAAAAAATCTTGTTTGTTGGATAAGTAGTACAGGATTGACTAATACTTGACACATCCTGAAAAAAATATACAAAAGATAAAAGAAAATGGATATAATATTATTATCGGAGGGATAAATTATGAAAAAGAAAACAGTAGCCGCTTTACTAGGAGGAGCAGCCGTTGGAGCTGGTTTAGGCATTTTATTTGCACCTAAAAAAGGTGAAGAAACAAGAGCTGAATTAAAAGCTAAAATGGATGAACTTGTTAATAAAGCACGTGATATTGATATGGATGACGTGAAAGAATACGTTGTTACTAAAACAGATGAAATTGAAAATGCTTTAAAAGATTTAGATAAGGAAAAAGTTTTAGAAATTGCTAAGAAAAAATCTAAAGAAATTCAAAAAAGTGCTAAAGATTTAGTAAATTATGTTAAAGATAAAGGAGAACCTGTTTTAACAGATGCTGCTAATGCTGTTAGAGAAAAAGCTATTGAAACAACAAAGGCTGTTTTAGAAAAATTAGAAAATACAAAATAGGGTTATTGCATAAAATCCTAAAATTTTGTATAATATTTAAACAAAGAAGTGGTAGTTTTAAACCCTTCTTTTTGTTTTACTCTAAAGGAGAGATATAAATGAGTAATAATTTTTATACAAAATACGAATATGCTCAAAAAATGCTTGAAACAGAACTTAATATTTTAATAGATTCTTTTGAAAGAAAACATGGTTATACACCAGTTGAACATGTTAAAACAAGATTAAAAACTTTGCCAAGTATTCAAAAGAAGTTAGAGAAAAAGGGATATACTTACAGTGTAGATAATATTGAAAAACATATCATGGATGTTATTGGATTTCGAATAGTTGTTTCTTTTTTGTCAGATGTTTATGATATCGTTTCCTTAATTAGTCATTCTACTAATTTAATTATCAAACAACGAAAGGATTACATTGAAAATCCAAAAGAGTCTGGTTATACCAGCTATCACCTTATCTTATTGGTGCCTATTTATTTAGAAAATTATGTAGAATATATTCCAGCTGAAATCCAAGTACGAACGGTTGCTATGGATTTCTGGGCTAGTTTAGATCACAAAATACGTTATAAATTTAAAGAGCAGATTCCTCACGAAGTACAAAATGAAATGTTAAGTTATGCCAAAGATATTAGAGAGCTAGATCACAAAATGTACTATATGAATCAAATAATGAACAAATATCAATAAGTTCAGTTTTTTGTTGTTATTTTCTAGGCTATCTCTTATAATTATAGTATAGAAATGGAGTGAAAAAAGGATAATGTATTGTAGTGAATGTGGTGCTAAAATACCACCAGACGCTTCTTTTTGCGGAGAATGTGGCGCAAAAGTCCAAAAAAGTAAAGAAACGCCTCCCAAAAAAGAAAGAAAACCACTTAGCAAAACAAAGAAAATAAGTATTTTAGTTATTCTTGTTGTGGCTATCGTTTTCGTTGGCGGTTATAAATATCTAGCAACTGCGATGGGACCTGTGGGTGTGACTAAACATTATGTAGCCTCTTTGAAAAGTAATAGTATTGAAGATATTTATAATTCTTTAAGTATTGAGGGCGATACTACTTTTACAACGTTAGATGAATTTAAAAAGGTTTATGACGAAGATGAAAATAGCTTTAAAGACCTAAAAAGTTATACAGTAGACGAGGCCATTTATAATGATGATAAGAAAAGTGCGACCGTTCGGGTTACTATCAAAAAAGATGATGATACTGAAAAAGTTTTAATGGCTACTGTAAATAAAAGCGATAAAAAGAAATACCTATTCTTTGATGAATGGAAAGTAGAAAGTTTAACAAGTAATGGATACTCTACAACGGGTGTGGAAATTATAAAAGATTTTCGAATTAGAGTTCCTAAAAATAGTAAATTAACTTTAAATGACCAAGATGTTGATCCTAAATTTATCGAAGAAAATACTTATGAAGATGGTATTGATGTTTATGTTATTCCTAATTTATTTGTTAGTACAATTAAAATAAAAACAACTTTACCAAATCAAATGGTAATTGAAGATGAAAAGACTTTAAATTCTTACAGTAATCAATATGAAGTAGAAGTTTCTTTACAAAAATTAAATGATGAAATGGTTAGTACTTTAAAAGAACAAGTAAAAACAGATATTTCTAATTTATATAATAATATTATTGCTAAAAAAAATTGGGACGCTGTAAAAGAAAGTTATAGTTATAACAATGTTAATTTATCTTCATTAGAAGAAGATTATATGGACTTATATGAGGACTTAAATGATGATGATTTAACTCTAAAAAAATTAGAAATTTCTAGTGTTACTTTAACAAATGTTAAATTAAGTGACGAAGGAAAGCTTGCGATAACCGCTAAATATAATTATGATTATACGGTTGATTACAAAAGTTTACTAGGGGATGTTAAAACTAAAGATGGTAAAAGTTCTTACTCATCAACTATTACTTATGACTATTATGATAACAGTTATAAAATAAATGAAATTTATAACATGGTTCATTATTTTAGTACATGGTAAAAAAGAAAGGAATTGAAAAAAATGGCAAAATTTTGTACAAAATGTGGAAAGAAATTAGAAGAGGGAAAAGTTTGTGATTGTGAAAAAACAACAAGCGAAAGTATTAAAACAGCAGTTGCAAATAATAACATGGTAAATGATTATATAGAAGTTCTAAAAGGAATGTTTACTAAACCATTAGATACTATGACAGATTATGCCAAAAAATCTAAATTTAATTTAGGACTTATTATGATTGTTTTAAATGCATTAGTTTTTGGTTTATTCATTTATCTATTTGCTAAGGAAGGTATTAACTCAGCCTATGCGATTATTTATGGCAGTTCTCCTTTATTTGGCAGTGTTACCAAAAATGTTGAAATACCTATTAAAGTTTTCTTTATCATTAGTTTATTAATGGCTATTTTCCATTTCTGTTTTGGAGGACTTCTTCATTTTATATCTGCTACAATTTTAAAAACAGAGTCAGATATTAAAAGAACATATGCTTTAATTGGTACTGCCGCGGTTATTAGTACAGTTACTACTTTAGCTAGTCTTATCTTAATGTATGTTAATATCTGGTTATGTCTTATCGTTTTATTACTTGGTAGTTTACTATACTTCTTTAATTTATTCCATGGCTTTACAGAACTTACTAAAGTAGATAAAAATAAAATCGTTTATGTCTTTACAAGTGCTTATGCGATTACCTTATTTATTGTTTGTTATGTATTGCCAAAGATTTTTAGTTAAATGCTAAAAGTCTTTTTTTAACTTTTTTGTAAAATAAAAAAGGAAATCGAAGATTTTTCTTGTATATATAAGTAGGAGGTATAAAATGTTAGAATTTTTGTTATTCATTAATCTACTTATTTTAGATTATCTTACTTTTAAAATTTACCGAAGAAAAGAAAAGTTAGTAGGAACCTTAAATTTAAGAGATTTAGATGAAGACTTTTGGCAAGATAATTATTAAAAATGATTGCAAAACCAAAAAATATTTTTTATAATAGTTTTTGAAAGCAAGAGAAAAAAGAGTAGTAATAAACCTTTTCTTTTAAAGAGAGTTTGGATTTGGTGGAACCAAACAAAGAAAAATTATGAACTTACTTTTGGATGCTTATAGGGTTGTTTTCCTTTATCAAACATAGAGTAGAAATTAAGGTGGTACCACGGGGTAAACTCGTCCTTTAGGTATTGCCTTTTTATTTTGCTAAAAGAAAAGAGGGTATATATGGAAACTTATGAAATGTTTATGGAAATAGGCTTTTTGGCTATTATGTTTTTACTAATTTTTATAATTACTTATTGGATGAATCTGAATAATTATAAAAAGCGTAAATACACATCAATTGGTGAGTTAAACTATTTATTAAAGAAATTTAATTTAGATAGAAAGAAATTGCCTGTGCGAAAAATGCTTTTAGTTTTTAGTTTGTTAGATGCTTTTATCATGGCGTTTACAGCTAGCTTTATCACGGCTTTACCAGTAAATACAGTTTTTCAAATGCTCATTGGTTTTGTTCTTTTGTTTGCACTCATCTATGCTTTATATGAAATATATGGAAGACATTTAGTAAAAAAATATAAAAAGAAAGAAGGAAAATAAAATGAATTATCAAAATATTGACAAAAAATGGCAAACTTATTGGGATACTCATGAAACCTTTAAGGCTTCTAATACTTCTTCTAAAACACCTTATTATGTTTTGGTTGAATTTCCTTATCCATCTGGAGCTGGTCTTCATGTTGGACATGTAAGAAGTTATACTGCCCAGGATGCTTTAGCGCGTTATAAAAGAATGAAAGGGTACAATGTCTTATTCCCTATGGGATGGGATGCTTTTGGTGCTCCTGCAGAACAATACGCAATAAAAAATCACATTCATCCTAAAGAAGCAGTTAAAGAAAACATTCATAATTTTAAAAGACAAATGAAATCTCTAGGTTTTTCTTTTGATTGGAGCAGAGAATTTTCAACAACAGATCCTGAATATTACAAATGGACACAATGGCAATTTTTACAATTTTATAAACATGATATGGCTTATAAGGCTAAAGTGCCTGTTAACTGGTGTCCTAAATGTAAAAGTGTTTTATCAAACGAAGATGCCGCTGGTGGGGTATGTGAAAGATGTGGAACACCTGTTGTGCAAAAAGAAAAATCCCAATGGATGCTTAAAATGGCAAGTTATTCAGAAGATTTATTAAAAGGCTTGGATGACACGAATTTTACAGAACGTGTTAAAGTAGGACAAAAAAACTGGATTGGTAAATCAACTGGCGTAGAAATGGATGTTCAAATTAAAGACGGTGGTAATTTTTCTATTTTTACAACATGCATCGAAACTGTTTATGGTATTACTTTCTTTGTTATTGCTCCAGATGGTAAAATTATTAAAGAATTAATGCCACGCGTGGAGAATAAAGAAGAAGTCTTAGCGTATATTGAACAAACCAAACAAAAATCTGCCATGGAAAGAACCGAATTAAATAAAGACAAAACCGGTTGTGAAGTTAAAGGTGTTAAAGCGATTAATCCTGTCAACGGTAAAGAAGTTCCTATTTTCTTAGGAGATTTCGTTTTAGGTGATTACGGCACAGGAGCTGTGATGGCCGTGCCAAGTCATGATCAAAGAGACTATGAGTACGCAAAAGTTCATAACTTACCTATGATTGATGTCATTACAGGTGATACAAGTGAAAAAGCTTTCACTAAAGAAGAATATTTAAATTCTAAGGCTACTCTTATTAACTCTGAAGAATTTAATGGTATGAGTGTTATGGACGCCAAAAAAGCAATTACCGAAAAACTTGTTTCTTTGAAAATTGCAAGAGAAGTTAATAACTATCGTATGCGTGACTGGATTTTCTCAAGACAACGTTTCTGGGGTGAACCTATTCCAATGGTTTATTGTGATACTTGCGGATGGGTACCTGAAAAAGAAGAAAATTTACCTATTGTTTTACCCGATGTAAAAGAATATGAACCAACCGATAATGGGGAAAGTCCACTTGCTAAGATAGAAGAATTTGTGAATTGTAAATGTCCAAACTGTGGTAAAGATGCGAAAAGAGAAACGGATGTTATGCCACAATGGGCAGGATCAAGTTGGTATTTCTTAAGATTTATGGATGCCAGAAATGATAAGTGTTTCGCTGATATGAACGCTATGAAATATTGGAATCGTGTTGATTGGTATGACGGTGGTAATGAACACATTGCTCGGCACTTACTATATGCTCGTTTCTGGGTTCAATTTTTGTATAACATTGGTTTAGTTCCTCATAAAGAAATGATTTGGACAAGAGTAAGTCATGGTATGGTTTTAGGCCCTGACAATCAAAAAATGAGTAAAAGTAAAGGAAATGTCATTAACCCTGATGATATTGTGAATGAATATGGGGCAGATACCTTAAGAGTTTATGAAATGTTTATGGGCGATTATACCCAAGATGCTCCATGGAACATAGATTCTTTAAAAGGCTGCAAAAGATTTATTGACCGTATTGTTCGTTTACAAGATAAAGTAACAAATGAAGAAACTTATACACCTTCTTTAGAAACACTTATTCATAAAAGTATTAAAAAGGTAAGTGAAGATATTGAAAATATGGCTTATAATACGGCTATTTCAACTCTTATGATTTTATTAAATACTTATGAAAAAGAAGCTTCTATTACTAAAAAAGATTATCAAGTATTATTAACACTTTTAAATCCTTTCGCTCCACATATTACCGAAGAGTTAAATGAAAAATTAGGTTATAATCCTATTTGTGATAGTGTTTGGCCACGTTTTGACGAAGCTAAAACAGTTGAAACGGAAAAGATAGTCGGTGTACAAATTAATGGTAAATTAAGATGTGAAATGAAAGTTTGTGAAGAAGATACACTTGATACTATTAAAGAAAAAATTAATTCTTTAGAAATTGTTCAAAAATACTTAGAAGGTAAGGAAATTGTTAAAGTTATTTACGTTCCTCTTCGTATTGTTAATATTATTATAAAATAGGTGATATATTTCACTTATTTTTTTACGTAAACCCGACAAAACTTATTTAAATGTCTTTTATAAAAAAATTGATTTAAGTTATAATAAAGACAGAAAGGATAAGGTTGTATGATTCGTAATTACATTAAAAATTATGAAAGATATGCTATATTAGTATCTATTTTAATGATTTTATTTTCCATTTTTTTGATTGTAAAACCGGATGTTTCTGTAACACTTTTTATCTTATTATTTGGCGTTTTACTTATCTTAAGTGGTCTAGGTAGTTTAGCTTCTTACTTTTTAACGGAAAAAGAAGACCGTTTATTTAGCTTTGATTTAATAAGTGGCTTTTTAACTTTGTTCTGCGGTGTTTTTACCATTATTTACCGTGAAAGCCTTTTAGAAGTTTTACCTGTTATCTTAGGTTTATGGATTATTTTTAGCAGTCTTTTAAAAATGCAAATAGCGATTAATTTTAGTTCTTTTTCCAAAAGTTCTTTATGGCTTTTGCTTATCGAACTATTGATGGTTATTTTAGGTGTTGTCTTAATTATGAACCCTTTTGAAAGTGTGAAAGTTCTTACCATAATGGCTGGTGTTTTCCTTCTTATTTCCGAAGTTTGTAGTTTGACAGAAAGCCTTTATATTTTAAATACCGTTAAAAAATTATAAAGAAAGAGTAAAAAAACTTTTTCTTTTTTTGTTTCCCTTTTTCCTACATTTTTATAGTACCATTAACATTATCTTAACCCCTCTTTGTGATGACTGGTAAGATTTTTTAGAAATGTCACTTTTTTGTGTCATTAACCTGCTTTTGATATTAAGTTGAAGATTTTTTGTCAAAAATTTGGTATAGTTATAAAAGATAGAAAGACAATATAATAATTTAGACGCCTTTTGTAATTTTAGGAGAGTGGAAAATTATGAAAAAGTTGTTTAATAGGGATAATCCAAATAAAAAGAAATTCCTTATTATCACGGTAATTTTGCTAGTATTATTAGGAACCATTGGTATTTCTTATGCTTATTGGATACTAACTTATACCCAGACAGTAGTAAACAAAGTAGCTACAAGTTGTTTTAGTTTATCTTTGTCAAATGAAAAAAATAATATAAATTTAGCTAAAGCTTATCCAATATTGGATGAAGAGGGAAAAAAATTAACACCTTATAGTTTTACTATAACAAATACGTGTGATTTATTTGCTAGTTACACGGTAAATCTTGAAATGCTTGATGATAACACTATGCCTCTTAAATATATTAATACCTTGCTTAATAATGAAAGTGTTACAAAATTAAGTGCTTTAGCAGATGCTCAAACGACAATTAATAAAGCAGTTGCATCTAAAACACTTGTCAAAGGAGCTTTAGGTGCTGGTGATAGTGTTGATTATAATTTAAGATTATGGATGGCTGAAGATGTTACAGTTGAAAACACGGATGCGATGAATGCATTATTTAGTTCCAAAGTTGTCGTTATTGGTTCAGTAAGTAACTATAGTCCAGTAGAACAGGGATATACTACACTTGCTGATGCTATTTTAGCAAATGAATATCAAACAACGCCAGAAATATCTAAGCAAAAAATAGCAGCCAAACAAACCGTTGATTTTAGTAAAACCGCGCCAATTCTTATTTGGAATGAAAATAAAGCCACAAGTCTAAGTAGTCCATCAGCAACAATGCCTCATCCAGATTTAGTTGCTCAAAAAGATACCGATGCGAGATTTAAAAACTTATCGGCATCAGCCGTTTTACTTCCAATAGGCTCTAGTTATACCTTTAATTCCGAGACAGGAAAATATACCATTACAAATGTTCAACAAGTAGATCCAACTACTTTAACATATGGAGGTACTACGAAGTATTATTTCTGTAGTTCCGGATATAACACAAGTTCTGCTGATGTTATATCAATATGGAAAAATACCTCAGGTTGTTCAAGTATTAACGAAATCACAGGCGCAAGTATTACTGATGGAACAGCAACTGGTTCAGGTGGAACTTCTTTCAAAACGAGAAGATATAATTTAAAAGGTTATTTAATGAACCAAACAGAAAGAGAAAGTGATAAATCCGATAAAGGACTTTATCAAATGGAAGACGACGATGGTATAAGTTATTACTATCGTGGTTCCGTAAATAACAACTATGTAAAATATGCTGGCGCTTATTGGCGAATCATTCGTATCAATGGGGATGGCAGCGTCAGACTTCTATATGCGGGAACAACACCTAATGCCAGTGGTACTGGCTTAAATATAAAATCTGTTGCCTTTAATAGTAAAAGAGATAACCCAGCCTATGTAGGATACATGTATAGCAGCACTTTAAATACAAGTTATGAAAAAACAAATGCCAATGAAAACGATAGCAATATCAAAAAAGAATTAGATAATTGGTATAAAACCCATATTTTAGGAACAAGCAACGAATCAGTTATCGCTGATGCCGGTTTCTGTAATGATAGAAGTTTATCTTCAGGAGATGGATATTCTACAACAGGTTCTACGACAATTTATGGACCTTATCGCAGATATTATCAAACCAAACAACCAACATTAAAATGTACTCAAACAAACGATTTATTTACATTAAGTACAAGTACTAAAGGAAATAAAGCCTTAACTTATCCGATTGGCTTAATTACAGTCGATGAATTAATGCTTTCAGGCTATGCCAATGGCTATATTAATAAATCTGCCTATACATACAGTACAAGTCATTATTGGACTTTGTCTCCGAACTTCTTCGTTGACTCGAATGCGGTGGCGGGTGAGTTCTATTTGTACAGCATAGGCTATCCTAACTACGATTGGGTGACCTACAGCAATGGTGTTCGCGCGGTTGTCAATCTCTCATCTGATGCTCAGATAAGTGGAGGAATAGGAACATCGAATAGTCCATTTGAAATAAAAGTAAGCTAAAAGCCAGTGAGTTTTTAGTGGATAGTGTCTCATATGGTGGTTCTTTTTAAAGTGAGGTGTTTATATATTTGCACTATATTTATATTAACAACTTCTTACTGTATTTTTCTTTTATTTAACAACAGTTTACGAAGTTGTTTTTATTTTGTAAAATTGCCACATTTATATTTGAGTATTGCCTATAAGGGATGGGTATACACATCGTATAAATTCTTTAAAACGTTTATAAATACTTTTTATTTAGAAGGCCTTATGTTATATTAAAGAGGCAAGTGAGGTGCTTTATGCAGACATTAGGTTTAATTTTTGCTATGGATGAAGAAATGGATGCCTTGGCAAAATATATTGAAATAGATAAAACATATCAAATTTTTGATTTAACTTTTTTAGAAGGACATTATAACAACATAAAACTTATTTTAGCCAAGTGTGGGGTGGGTAAAGTAAATGCTGCAAGATGTACTCAAATTCTTATTGATAATATGAAAGTGGATGCCCTTATCAATGTTGGTGTAGCCGGTGGCCTTACAGATGAACTTTCAATTGGCTCTTTAGTAGTTGGGGAAAAACTAGTACAACATGATTTTGATATCACAGCCTTTAATCATGAAAAAGGTTATATTCCTGAGATTGGAGTTTATATGCCATCTGATGATTATTTAATTAAAAAGGCCTTAGAAACTTCTTTAAAGTATAATATTCCTATTTTTAAAGGAGTAATTGCTTCGGGAGATATCTTTTGTACAGACCCTAAAATGGCAGATAAAATACATCAAAAATTTAAGGCTTTATGTACCGAGATGGAAGGGGCTAGTGTGGCTCAAATCGCGTATCTTTCTCATATTCCTTTTTTAATTATCCGCAGTATTTCTGATACACCAAATAATCATAATGAAAAGACTTATGAAGAATTTTTAGAAGAATCTTGTGCCCATGTAGCTAATTACCTTTTACATTTCTTAGAAGAATTATCATAAAAAAAAGAATTTACGAGATGATTTTTTCAATCACTTTTGTAAATTCTTTTTGTCTTTTTACCATTTCTTTTTCGGTAGTGGCTTCAAACCTTAAAGTAAGATTTGGTCCTGTATTACTAGCTCTTACTAAAACCCAAGCATTATCAAAATTAACTCTTACGCCATCAATATTTAAAAACTCATAACGCATTTTTTTGACGTATTCACATACTTTATCGACAACTTCAAATTTTTTATCATTGGCCACCGGTATTTTAATTTCAGGGGTAGAATAGTAAATCGGAATATCCTTTAAAAGTTCACTAAAAGTTTTATCTGTTAAAGATAATATTTCTAAAAATCTTAAACCAGCATAAATAGCACTGCAAACTTCAGGGCCACGATCATTAAAGAAAATATGCCCAGATAATTCGCCACCTAATGGGATGTGATGTTCTTTCGTATTGGCTTCCGTGAAACTTGTTCCGGTACGACTCATGAAAATTTTGCCACCTAATCTTTCTGTTTCATCAATTAAAGCTTTAGAGCACTTTACATCACATAGAAAAGTTTTATTAGAAACTTTTTCTATCATATTGCGAATAGCCACGATCATATATTTATCTGCCATGACAAAACTTCCATTTTCATCAATAATACCTAAACGATCGCCATCGCCATCATAAGCAATTCCAATATCTGCCTTTACTTCTTCCACTTTATCTTTTAACATTTGCATGTTTTCTTCAACCGCAGGATCGGGATGATGATTTGGAAATGTTCCATCACTTTCGGCACAAATATAAGTTACGTCAAGATTAGAAAACATTTCATGAACTTGTTTTACAATAGTTGATGTAACGCCATTACCAGGATCAATAACAACTTTGATTTTTTTATCACCCATATGGATGTTATCTTTTAGATATTTTAAATAATCATTCAAAATATCTCTTTCCTCTACAATACCTTGACCTGTTTTGAACTTATTTTGCAAAGTATAATTTTTAAAATCTTCAATCATCTCGCCCCGCGCATTAGCAAGGTTATCAAAAGAAAATTTAAACCCGTTATCATCTTTTGGATTATGACTCGCGGTTACCATGATACCATAAGTATTTTCTTTGTAGCGTGTATAGTAATGCATTGGAGTCGTTATTAAGCCATAATCAATCACATTAATACCAGATTCTAAAAGACCTTTTTTTAAAGATTCTGTTAGACTCGGTGATGAAAGACGATTATCATGTCCAATGACACATTTATTTTTATCACAAAATTCTTGTAAATAACTGCCATAACTTTTGCCAATGAGATAAGCAGCCTCTTCATTTATTTCAGATGGGTAATTTCCTCTTATATCATAAGCTTTGAATATACTTTTGCTAATCATTTAACACCTCTTTCTATTATATTCATTTTAGCACAGATTTATCTGGTGTCAAACAAGGATATTTTTATTTGACACTTTGATTGTTTTGCTATATTCTTAAAGTGTGAGGGATATTTATGGAAAGATTAAATGAAGAAAGTATAAGAATTGTTCAAGCTAATTATACAACTTATAAAAAAATGCTTGAAAGATCACAGCGTGATCATGAAATACAAAAACGTTATACTGAAGAAGTTCAAAAAGACAAAATAATTCAATTTAAAAAAACAGTTTTTACATTTTTAGCGGGAGCATTATGTGCAACTGCTTTAATAGGTATGGCAAATATGAAGAAAGAAATTTCTAAAAGTAAAAAAGTTGATGTCTATTTTGATGAGGGAACTAAAATTTTAGAAAAAAATGTTTATCGGGTGAATCCAACTGAAACAGGAATAGCTTATAATAATAACAAAATTGCTAAAGATTTATTAAAAAATAAGGATGTGTGTCATGATGAGAAAAGAGAAGATGATACTAAGTATCTTATCGCTGGTGTAAGTAAAGCTATGTTATATAATATGAATGATAATATGGATGAAGTAATTTATAATATGAATGATGAAAACTTTAAAAATTGGAAAGAATACTTAGAATATTTAGGCTATGATTCTTATGAAGAATATATTGCAGGAATCAAAGATGAGTTAGGTGCAAAAAATAATGGGAGAAGATCATAATTATGGAAGTTACAGTATTTACTTTAGAAGATGGAAATTATTGTGTTTTAGATAAGATAACTTATCAAGATAAAACTTACCTTTATTTATTTAAAGAAGATGAACCAGAAGTTACTCTTATTCAAGAATATGAAAAAGATTCTAAAAATTTAAAAAGCGTTTCAGAAGAAACATTTAATATTTTGCTCCAGGAATTTGCTAAACGTCATGCGAAGTAAAAATTTACTTCTTTTTTTTTGCTCTAAACCATAAACTGTTTTAGAGAGGATGAGAAAAAATGAAAAGTGTGATACCTTTTACTAAAAATTTAGAGTTTAAAACAAAAATTAGTGAAATTACGAGTATTTCCCTAGAAAGAGAATTTAAACTAGAAAAAGAAGAAATTACTGGCAATTTATTTGTGACTGGGGAATATAAAAGTCATGATATCAGTGCCAATGTTTTACCTTTTTCTTACAAAATACCTTTTACCATTGAAGTGCCGGATAACATAAAAAAAGAAGATTTAACTTTAGAAATTACAGATTTTGCCTATGATATTCAAAATGATAAAGAAATAACGGTTAATGTGGAATTAGAACTATGTTATTCTCTAGAAGAAAAAGAAGAAGAGGAAGAAACTCCTCCACTTGTTAACAGTGACGAAATGATTGCTATGATGGAAGAAAGAAATGAATCTTCTGATGAGATAAAGGATGAAGTAAAAGAAGAACTTGTTGAGAGAGAAATAAAAAAAGAACCAGAAAAAGAAGCTTTACTTGAAACGGAAAAAGTGGAACAATCTGAAGTAGAAAAGAAAAAAACAGAAAATAGAAATGAAAGTGAAGATCTTATTATGAATACAGCTTTAAATGATGATGAATATACAACTTATCATATCCATATTGTTAAAGAAGGCGAGACCGTTGAAACTATTTGTAGTCTTTATAATACGAATCTTAATTTTATAAAAAATTATAATGATGTAGAAAGTTTGACTTTAGGTTCTAAAATAATTATTCCTACTGATGATGAATCGTAAAAGCCTTGATGTTTTAAAAGAAATTTATAAACCAACAAAGATAACTTGGAAAAATAAAGCCTTAATTTTAGAATCTACAAGTGGTAATTTTGTGGTTAAAGAAAAAAGGGAGGATATAAGAAAATTATACGATTATTTAAATAGTCGTAGTTTTACTTATTTTCCTCCTTTAATAGATGATACAAGAGAAGATATTAATGTTTTTTCTTATGTCAAAGAAAGCTATGCTCCTAAAGAACAAAAAGCTTTAGATCTTATAAAAATGATTGCTCTTTTACATCAAAAAACGACTTATTATAAAGATGTCACAAGTGATGAATATAAAAAAATTTATGATGAATTAAAAGAGCAAATTGTATATATTCGTTATTATTATGAAAATTTATATCAAGATTTTTTTGAAAAAATATATCCTAGTCCAAGTGAATATTTTTTACTTACCAATATTTCTAAAATTTTAGCTTCTTTAAATTATTCAGAAGGCAGTTTAGAAAAATGGTATGATATAGTCAAAGACAAAACAAAATATCGAGTATGCCAAATTCATAATAATTTATCCCTTGATCATGTGAGAGAAAACTGTCTAATAAGTTGGGAACATGCTCGTAAAGATACGCCTATTTTAGACTTAATTAAATTTTATAAAAAATCTTATTTTGAACTTAATTTTGAACCACTTTTAAATACATATTTAAAACTAAATCCTTTAGCAAAAGAAGAGGAAAATCTTTTGTTTTTGACATTGGCCATTCCTCCAAAAGTAGAGTTTTCTTATGAAGAATTTGAAAGTGTTAAAAATATTAGAAAAACATTAGATTATATTTATAAAACAGAAAATTTAATAAGGCCATACAATACGGTAAAGGAAAAATAAAAGAAGTAAAAATTCAACGAGTAAAATAAATATATTAAATCGTAAAGGCAAAATAAGGGTAATGATTACTTGATAAAAAATAAGAACTCCTAAAACAAAGACAGCAAGAACGTTCAAAAAAGAATTATGTGGTTTCATACTATCACCTATTCATAGTCTATGATATTTAATGCACATCGTTAATTAAAATTTAAAATATTCTTGCAAAAATACGGTCATTGTTATATAATTTTTACATGAATAGGAGAGTGTCGTATGGGTGATATAAAGGTCTTAAATAAGAAAGGTTTTACGTTGATTGAACTTTTAGCTGTTATTATCATTTTAGCTGTTTTAATGATGTTAGCCGGTAATAGTGTCATTGATATTATGATGAATACTCGTCGTAGTGCCTTTCGTACAGAATTTTTATCATTGCTTGATTCAGCCCAATTAAAAGCTCAAACCGATATGTTAAGTGGAAAAAAATTAAATAAAAGTGGAGATTCTGTTTGCTATTGTATCGGTAAAGATAGTAGTGGTAATAATTGTTCTACTAATTATATGGAAACATTTAATAATAAAGGTAATTATGTTGGCAGTGTACTTGTAAAAAATGAGGGTGGTGGCAACTTGACCTTCAAAGGTTGGATGTATAGTACAAGTTATGCCATTGAAGGTAAAGATACAACTTTAGAAGATGATGCCCAAACTGTTATCGATGTTGCTTCTGCGACAGTAACTGCAACTGCTCGACAAAGTTGTGCTGGTCAAAACTAATGCAAAAGTCTAGAAATAGACTTTTTCTTTTGGTATAATTTTAAAGAGAAAGAAGTGATGATATGTTAACTATTGGCAGTCACGTTGGTTTTAATAGTAAAGACGGTTTACTTGGAAGTCTCAAAGAAGCTTTAAGTTACCATGCTAATACCTTTATGTTTTATACAGGAGCACCTCAAAATACCATTAGAAAAGAAATAGATGAAAAGACAACCAAAGAAGCTCATGCACTAATGGAAGAAAATAATATTAATATTCAAAATGTCATTTGTCATGCTCCCTATATTATTAATTTAGCTAATCGTAAAGATGAACAAAAATGGCATTTTAGTATCGACTTTTTAAAAGGCGAACTTAAAAGATGTGATTTACTAGGTATTAAATATTTAGTTTTACATCCTGGCAGTGCTGTTGGTTTACCTAAAGAAGAAGCTTTACAAAATATTAAAGATGGTTTAAATGAAGTTTTAAAAGATAATTTCACTTGTTTAATTTTACTCGAAACAATGGCTGGAAAAGGTACCGAATGTGGAACTACTTTAGAAGAAATTAAATACTTGATTGATAATACTTCTTATCCTGTTGGAGTCTGTCTAGATACCTGTCACTTAAATGACTCAGGAATTGACATGAGTAAATTTGATGATTATTTAAATATTTTTGACGAAAAAATAGGCCTTGATAAAATAAAATGTATTCATATCAATGATAGTAAAAATGTAATTGGCTCTCATAAGGACCGTCATGAAAATATTGGCTATGGTACCATTGGTTTTGAAAATATCTTAAACATTATCTATAATGAACGCTTAAAAGACGTTCCTAAAATTTTAGAAACGCCTTATGTGGGGGAAACTTTAGAGGATAAAAAACGAATTTATCCTCCATATCTTTTTGAAATCAAAATGATAAGGGCAAAAAAGTTTGATGAAAATCTTTTCAATCATATCCATGAATATTATAAATAATGACCATATTTTTGATAATACATCTGATATAACTTTTGAATTTTGATAAAGTTTTCTTCAGAATAACGTTCTTTAAAACGATCAAAATTTAACAAATTGGGATTTCTTAAAATTTTATCCCAATTTTTTTTGACAAAAAGATATGTAAAATCAAGTTCTTCCTCACTCAAAGAAACATTATTTTTGACAGCAAAATTTAAGACATCTTCTTTTTTTAACCTTTCCATATAACGGGCTATTAAATTAAACATAACATCACCTAAAATATTGTATGAAAAAATGAAAAAAATTAATACTAATAAGGGTGATAACATGAAAGTAAAATTATTATTAGTTGCTTTTTTCAGCATTTTTATTTTTCAAATTTACCAAATCAATCATGAAAATCACTTGTATTATGAAACAAAATTAAAAGAAAAAACAGAACGAATTATTTTAGGAGAAAGTCCTAAAAGGGGAAGAATTTTAGATGTCAATGGGAAAGTTCTTGTAGATAATAAAGAAGTTTATAATATTTCTTATCATAAAAATTATAAAGCCACTATCAAAGATGAATTAGAGATAGCTCAAAAATTAAGTTCCTTTGTAGATACTTATTCTTTATCAACCACTGATTTAAAAAACTATTATTTAGCTTTAAATAATAATGGTAGTGACTTAATCAGTAAAGATGAGAAAAAACTTTATGATATGCATAAAATAAGTAGAGAAGAAATATCGCAAATGAAATGGGATCGTATTACTGATGAAAAGATTAATTATGATGAAGAAAATAAAAAAACAGCTTACTTATTTTTAAAAATGCAAAACGGATATAGTTATCAAGATAAAGTCCTTTTTAAAAATGTTACTAATGAGTTTATAGAAAAGATAAATGCTTTAGATATTTCTTCTTTATTTCCAACGATTTCTTATGAAAGAACTTATCCTTATGAAGAAACTTTGCTTTCCATTTTTGGAAGTGTTGGAAATATATCAAAGGAAAAACTAACAAGTTATTTAAAAAAAGGTTACGCTCTTTCAGATATAGTAGGAACAAGTGGTTTAGAAGAACAATATGAAGATATTTTAAAAGGAGAAAAAGGTGAATATTTCATCAATAGTGATAATACTTTAACGGAGGTTAAAGAAAGTAAAAGTGGCAGTGATATCACTTTAAATTTAGATATAGATGTTCAATTGGAATTAGAAAAAATAATGAAAGAAGAAATGATAAAAGCCTCTAAAAGAAATTCGGCTAAATATTTTAATGAAGCCTATGCCATGGTAGGTAACCCCAAGACTGGGGGAATTATTGCTCTTACTGGCTTAAAAAAAACAAATGATACTTTCACAGATATTACAATTACTGCTTTTACGTCTTCTTATGCGATGGGAAGTGTCGTTAAAGGAGCTTCGAATACAGTCGGTTATTTGTCTGGAGCAATAGAAGTCGGTAAAAAAATAAAAGATAGTTGTGTAAAACTTTATTCAGAGCCAAGTAAATGTTCTTATAAAAGATTAGGCTATGTCGATGATATTACTGCTTTAAAAACATCTTCTAATTACTTTCAATTTTTAACGGCTATTTCCTCCACGGGCCAAAAATATCGTTACAACATGAAATTTGATGTGACCGAAGAGGACTTTAAGCGTTACCGAGATACGTTTGCTTCTTATGGTTTAGGCGCTAAAACAAGTATTGATTATCCTTTAGAACAAACGGGAATGAAAGGTACGAAAGTGGCAGGAGATTTACTTTTAAATTTAACGATTGGTCAATATGACACTTATACTCCGATTAGTTTACTACAATATATCAATACGTTAGCTAATTATGGTAATCGTTATGCCTTAAGATTCAAAAAAGAAGATTATAATACTTTTTTAAATCAAATTGCTTTAGATGAAGCCTATTATAATCGTATTACCGAAGGGCTTTATGAAGTTTTTCACGGAGGTACGGCTTCTAGTTATGTTAGTAAAAAGAAAAATGCCGTTGGTAAAACGGGAACAAGTGAAACTTTTTATGATAGTGATAATGATGGGGTTGTCGATAAAGAGGTTATTAATTCCACTGTGGCCTTTTATTATCCTAGGGAAAGTCCTCGCTATAGTATCGTTGTTGTTGCTCCTTTTCTAACCGATGATGGTAACTTTATGTATCCTTTTACCAAAAACGTAAGTTTACATATGACAAATTATTTGCCTGTGTAAAAAAGTGTCTAATAGACGTCAAATGCTTAAAAAATTTGATTTTTTGCTCATAAAAAAAAGGAAATCCATGATTTTTCTGGAATATATAAGTAGAAGGTAAATTACTTTCTAAGAAAGGATGACTTATGAAACAAGAAATTATGGATTTTTTATTGGCTAAAACGCCAGAAATTTATGAAAGAAAGCCCAATTTATTTAAAGAAAGTGAGAACCATCGTGGTTGGTTTTCATGCCGAGCTTACTTTTTAGAACAAAATGATTTATTTTTAAATGAGGTTTTAAAAGAGTTGGAGAAGGAGTATCCTGGTATTTATGACAAAGAGGAACTTTTTTATATGCAAAAATTATATCTTATGTATCCCAAAGAACCACCCGAGGACCTTTTGTGTTTATCATGGGAACATATCAAACTATTATTAAATCTATGTGAGGAACAAAAAAGAAATTTTTATATAGAACTTTGTTTGCAAAAGAATTTGTCGGTGAAAGATTTAAAAAAATATTTATTAGAAGATTTATATGAAAAATGTCTTTTAGCTAATAAAGAAAGGAGAGTATATCAAAGAGATTACAGTAAAATGGATGAACTGATAAGTGTCTCTAAAATGGTATGGAGTTAAAAAAATTCATTTATTTATCACAATTTTGTTATAATATAGTAAATCAAGTGGCTTAAAAGAAAGAAGGTTTGCTATGAAAATTTTAGTAGTGGATGATGAAGCCTTAATCCGTAATGTGGTTAAAGAATATTTAGAGGCTGAACATTTTAAGGTAGATGAAGCAGGTGATGGCGATGAAGCTATAAAACTTGTTAATAATAAGGACTATGATTTAATCGTCTTAGATATTATGATGCCTAAAAAAGATGGTTTTCAAACGATGAAAGAAATCAAGAAGATAAAAAACATTCCCGTTATTATGCTTTCAGCACGACAAGAAGAATTTGATAAACTAATTGGGTTTGATTTAGGAATTGATGATTATGTCACCAAACCATTTAGTCCTAAAGAACTTGTTGCCAGAGTAAAAGCTATTACCAAACGTTATCATAACGAAGAAGATAAAATGGTTTTCGGTTCTTTAGTTTTAGATGATAAAGCTCATGAAGTAAGAATTGATGATAAACTAGTTACTTTAACTCCTAAAGAGTATGACTTATTAAAATGTTTTTTAATGAATCACCATATAGCACTTTCCCGTGAACAACTTTTAACAAACATATGGGGTTATGATTTTTATGGTGACGATAGAACCGTTGATACGCATGTTAAAACCTTAAGACAACACTTAGGAAAATATGGAAAATATGTTAAAACGATCCGTAAGGTAGGGTATAAATTTGAATACGAAGACTAAAAAGCAAAGTTTTCATCATAAAACCCTTGTTTATTTTATTACCTTTAGTGTTACCATTCTATTATTACTATGGTTATTTCAAGTTTTCTATCTTAAATATGCGTATCAAAATTATCAAGTTCAAAATTTAAAACAATTAGCAACTATTATAAAAAAAACAAGTGAGGAAAATTTAAATGCCACTTTAGAAAAAGTAGCTTATAAAAACGAATTATGTATTGAATATTATGATGGGCTAAACAACATTCAATATAATACTTTAAAAGTTGGATGCGCTCTAGGTAAAAATAATCAAGGTATTTTAAATATTGAAAAAGAATTTATTAATTCCAATGAGTCGATGACATCTTATAATCTTTTGAATGATGAATATGAAACAAGAGCGTATCTTTATGGTATTAAGTTAAATAGTGGTTATGTTTTCTTATATAATACCTTGGAAGATTTAAGTGTTTCAAATCGTATTTTACGTAATCAACTTATTTATTTAACTATTATCGCTATTATTTTTGCTTGTTTTATCGCGTACTTTTTATCTCAAAAATTAACGTGTCCTATTTTAGATATCACTAAACGAGCTAAAAAACTAGGTTCAGGAGAAACGATTACTTTTCCTAAATATGACCTAGAAGAAGTAGATGAACTAGCGCGTGTACTAGAAGAATCGGGAAGAGATATTGAAAAAAATGATGAACTTAGAAGAGACTTAATGGCAAATGTTTCTCACGATTTAAAAACACCTTTAACAATGATAAAGGCTTATGCTGAAATGGTTCGTGATATGAGTTATCAAAATGATGAAAAAAGAATTATGCATTGCAATATCATCATGGATGAAGTAGACCGTTTAAATCTACTTGTCAATGATATCCTCGCTTTATCTAAATTTGAAGCTAATGCCGAAGAAATTAAATGGGAATCTTTTGATTTAGTAGGAGAAGTAAAAACTATTGTTAATCGTTATCAAATCATTAAAGAAACCGAAGATTACCATATTATTTTAAATGCACCAACTAAAGCAATGGTAAAAGCTGATAAGCAAAAGTTAAATCAAGTCATATATAATCTTATTAACAATGCCATTAATTATACAGGTAAAGATAAAACAGTTACGATAAACATAAAAAAAGAAAAAGATAGTTATTTAGTGCAAATAGAGGATACTGGTAAAGGTATTAAAGAAGAAGAAATTCCTTTTATTTGGAACAAATATTATAAAAATGAAAAAAATCATCAACGAAATGTAGTAGGAACTGGTCTTGGGCTATCCATTGTTAAAAAAATTTTAGAAGGACATCAATTCAAGTATGGTGTAGAGTCAACTAAAAACAAAGGAACAATTTTTTACTTTTATGTAAAAAAAGCCTAATTTTTTCTTTTATTCACTTTTTTTTCACACAATTTTCATAAATGAAGAGTAATATGTTAGACATGAAAGGAGAAGTGATACAGAAGATACGATCCATATATTTTGCAAAAAATATATAAAAAAACTCTATACAATATAAATAACATATAAACTCAAACTCACACTTTATGGGAAAGGACGACCTTTTTAAATGTCCTTTCCTTTTTAAATACTAAAAAAAGAGGAAATTTTTATTCCTCCTTTTCAGTTGGTGATTTTGTTTTCCAAGTTGTTTCACCACACGTGGTACAAACATAAGGTACCAAAATATCTTTATCGGTCTTATAATCTTGTTTGGTTAAGTCTACACATAGTAAACCTGTTTCCTTATCAATATAAGCACGACCTTCTACTGTTTTACAAGAACAGTCACTGCAATTATTATTTTTCATAATTTTCCTCCCACGCTTTATTGTAACCAAAAATTTTGATATAATACCTTTACTTACAAAAGAGGTGAGATTTTATGCAAGGATTTTATATTGGTAATGTTTTTATAAAAAATCCTCTTGTGTTAGCACCTATGGCAGGATATTCTAATACGAGTTTTCGAAAGATTATTAAAGAAATGGGGGCAGGACTATTATATGCGGAGATGGTTAGTGATAAAGCCTTAGTTTATCAAAATGAAAAAACTTTTGACCTTTTAAAAATGAGTGAAGAAGAAAGACCAATTGCTCAACAAATATTTGGAAGTGATGTAGAAACTTTTGTTAAAGCAGCTTTAATTGTTGAAGAAAAAATGCATCCAGATATTATTGATATCAATATGGGATGTCCCGTACCTAAAGTAGCCTTATCTTGTCAGGCTGGAAGTGCCCTTTTAAAAGATCCAGAAAAAATAAAAACTATTGTTTCAAGCGTAGTTCAAGCCGTTAAGGTTCCTGTTACAGTAAAGATTCGTCTTGGCTGGGATGAAAATAGTATTAACTGTGTGGAAGTCGCTAAAATAATTGAAGAAGCTGGAGCTAGTGCCATTACTCTTCATGCTAGAACTAGAGCTCAAGGTTACAGTGGCCAAGCTAGATGGGAATATATAAAAAAAGTAAAAGAAGCTGTTTCTATCCCAGTCATTGGCAATGGCGATGTAAAGACTCCTATGGACGCTTATAATATGCTAAAAGAAACTGGCTGTGATGGGGTAATGATTGGTCGAGGGCTTCTTGGAAATCCTTGGCTTATGAGAGAATGTTTATATTATTTAGAAAATCAAACTCTTTTGTCACCACCTACTTATGAAGAAAAAATAGCCATGATGAAAAGACATTTTCAAGTTTTAAAAGAAGACAAGTGTTTAAAACTTGCCATGCTTGAAATTCGTTCTAATATATTATTTTATTTAAAAGGAATGCCTGATAATAAAGAAATTAAAAAGCTTATTTGTGAGTGCAAAACGGAAGATGAAATCATGAAAGTTTTAGATGATTACGAGAAAACATTAAAAGAGGCTTAAAAACGCTAATAATAAGAAAAGGATACTAATCGTGTATTTCTTTTTTTTTAATTTCAAAGGAGTTTTAAAACCCATCATAAAAAATAAAAAAGTAATACTTGTAAAGATAAAGCTTAAATAAGATGGATGTTTTTGACCTAAAAAAGTAGAGGCTACTAATAAACCATCTAATGAATTAGTAAAAAAAAGCAGAAATAACTTTCTAAGAGAAATATTTTGATAAATATTATTATTTTCTTTATAGGTTAATATGGCTAAAAGAAGAAATAAATGAAATTGAATTTTTAAATCATGAAAAGGCCAAGTTATTTTAGAAAATAAAAACAAAAAAGCATCATAAAGTATAAATAAAAATAGAGGTAAACATAATAACTTGTCCATACTTAATTTCTTTTGTTCAATCTTTAAAGAAAGTCCAATAATAAAACAATCAATACTTGTTAATATTGCTGCGAAAAAAAGCATAAGACCACCTATGGTATCTTATGCTTAAATAAAAAATAGAGATAGGCACAAAAAAACAAACCCAAAGGTTTGTAATTTACTAAATGGCGCTCGATGTAGGACTCGAACCTACGACCTAACGGTTAACAGCCGTGCGCTCTACCGACTGAGCTAATCGAGCAGTACAAACAAATTATATATCACTTTATTTAGTTTTGTCAACAATAAAATTATAAAATGATAAATAATAAAATTTAAAATGGGGCGAAATAAGGGGGTCGAACCCTTGCATGCCGGAGCCACAATCCGGTGTGTTAACCACTTCACCAATTCCGCCATATGAATAGTATTTTAGCAAAAAAAATATTGTTTTTCAAGTAGGATATGTTAATTATTAATATTTTTCTCTCTGTTTATGTATTTCATTAATAAAAATATGCTTTTTATAAAATAATTAAATGGTACTAGACAAAATATAAAAAAATATTATAATATATTATATAATACATTATTTTATTTGGACAATTAATATAAATATATTTAACGTATTAATTATATTAATGTATATGATTATATTAATGTATATGATTATATTAATGTATATGATTATATTAATGTATATAATTATATTTAATGTATTAATTAATATGGATAGAATCATATTTAACGTGTAATTAGTCTATATGTAGTTTGATCTGATTGTGTTTGATTTATTGATTGGAAGAGTACATTTAATCATTTTATTAGAGACTTTGAGGTTGGTGAAATCAAAGAAAATGATAGATGGAAAGACACCAGTATAAAAATAAAACGTATTTCTTGCGTTAAAAGAAAAAGTGCATAGACTCTATGAATTAAGGTGGTACCGCGGGTTTTACTCGTCCTTAAGTTTTGTAGAGTCTTTTTATATTAGGAGGACTTTATGAAAAAATTATGGAATAATGAAATTACGAAAGAAATGTTAAATGAAAAAGTAACCGTTTATGGTTGGGTTCAAAAAAAGAGAAATTTAGGAGGACTTATCTTTATTGATTTAAGAGATAGAAGTGGTCTTGTTCAACTTGTTTTGAATCCAGATAATCAAAATTATGAAACGGCAGAACAAGTGAAAAATGAATATGTTTTAAAAGTAGAAGGTACCGTTACTTTAAGAGAACAACCAAATAAAGAGATTAAATCTGGAGAAATAGAAATTGAGGTTGAAAACCTAGAAATATTAAATAATGCTAGTGAATTACCATTTCAAATTACGGATGATACGAATGCTTTAGAAGATACTCGTCTTAAATATCGTTATTTAGATATTCGGCGTGATGAAATTAAAAATAAACTAATTACACGTAGTAAAATCATGATGGCTATTCGTAAGTTTTTAACTAATAATGATTTTATTGAAGTGGAGACACCAGTTTTATGTAAATCTACTCCAGAAGGAGCTAGAGATTATCTAGTACCTAGTAGAGTTAATGAGGGCAAATTTTATGCTTTACCTCAAAGTCCACAATTATTTAAACAACTTTTAATGGTTGGGGGTATTGAAAGATATTTTCAAATTGCCAAATGCTTCCGTGACGAAGATTTAAGAGCAGATAGACAACCAGAGTTTACACAAGTAGATATGGAAATGAGCTTTGTCAGTGAAGAAGATATTATGTCTATGACTGAAAATTTGATTGCTTCAGTTTTCAAAGAAATAAAAGGTATTGATATTTCTTTACCTCTTCAAAGAATGAAATGGACAGACGCTATGAAATATTATGGCTCTGATAAACCAGATTTACGTTATGACATGAAAATTGAAGAAATTAAGGAATGTTTTAAAGATACTACGATTGAGTTTTTACAAAAAGCCTATCAAAATAATGAAAACATTGATGCCATAGTAGCAAAAAAAGCAACCGAACATTATTCTCGTAAAGAAATTGATAAGTGTACAGAATTTGTAAAACAACGAGGAGCTAGTGGTTTAATCTATTTAAAATATGATGAAGAACTTACCGGTAGTATTGCTAAAACTTTAACCGAAGAAGAGAAAAAGACTATTATTTCAAGACTTTCTTTAGAAAAAGGAGATGTTGTCTTTATTGTTGTCGGTAATAAAATGAAAACTGTTTTAGGGGCTTTAAGATGTAAAGTAGCCAATGATTTAAATATTATTGATAAAAATATTTATCGTCTTCTTTGGGTGGTGGATTTTCCAACTTTTGAATATAGTGAAGAAGAACAACGGTTTGTTGCTTGTCATCATCCTTTTACAGCTCCAAAAGATGAAGATGTAGATAAGTTAATTAATGATAAAGAAAATTGCTATTCTAAAGCTTATGATATTGTTATCAACGGTTATGAAGCCGGTGGAGGTTCTATTCGTATTCATGATTCAAAAATTCAAGAAAAAATGTTTGAAGCTCTTGAATTAACAGAAGAAGATATTCAAAATAAATTTGGCTTCTTTGTAAATGCTTTAAAATATGGAACTCCTCCTCATGGTGGTTTAGCTATCGGTCTTGATAGACTTACTATGCTTCTTACAAATACCGAAAATATTCGTGATGTTATTGCTTTTCCAAAAACAGCCAGTGCTTCTGATTTAATGAGTGAGTGTCCAAATATAGTAGATCAAAAACAATTAGACGATTTGCATATTGCTTTAAAAACAAAAGAACAACGTTAAAAAAAGACGTTGTTTTTTATTGCGCAGCAAACGATAGTTAGCTGCTGTTAAAACCACGTGCTGTG
>ERZ1023839.64-NODE-64-length-37075-cov-12.192247_pt1 | contig 37075 bp, 39 predicted proteins | sample MGYA00380383_ERZ1023839 | MGnify/ENA primary metagenome ERZ1023839 (study PRJEB33179, sample SAMN07449065) | human gut metagenome | biome: Human-gut; feature: Human associated habitat; material: Faeces | host: Homo sapiens | place: India:Kasaragod | collected... | reverse complement strand
GAATTTTTACAGAGATAAACTATTTATATAAATAAACTGCTACTGAATTTGTGTCAGTTTTGAATCAATTGAAAAATTCCATGCCTCTGGAAATTTGAAAAAAATTTTATCCTAATTTTTCGGCATTCTTTCGGACTCAATTTTCAAATGTCTCATTGCGGAACGTAATCAATCTAACCGTACAAAATCAGTTTACTCATTAAAGTACAATCACATATTTAAAAAAAATCAATAAAAATTCTTCTTCTTAATTCAACACAATTACAGTTTTGTTGAGCTGCTAGAACAATTTGGCTGTGTGCAAGCATATAAAGACTTCTAACTTATGTGAGCTTTCTTAAATGTAACAAACTAAACATAAATTTAATATATTTATATTTTTATAGCTTTGTGTTATACTAAGTTTAAGGTAAATAAGATAACAATTACAAAACTGTAATTATGTTGCACAAAATTGGTTGAAATGATGAAAACAATAGCAATAGAAGATAAAAAGATAATTGAGAAGATTAAGGATGAATACAGAAGAAGAGGCTGGATTCGAGACTTAATTTTGTTTATATTATCAATTAATACCGGTGCAAAGTTGGTATACCTATTAGAGCTAAAAGTTTTAGATGTAAAAGATAAAGACTTTTTAAAAATAAAAGATAGTACAAAGGTTACAAGAATTTATCCATTAAATAAAGAAACAAAAACTTTAATAATTAAGTACTGTGAAAAACGTAAAAAAAGTGACTATTTGTTTGCGTCGTTGCGAGATTTGTCCAAACCAATTGACAGAATAGAAGTTTTTAGAAAATTTAAGGATATTTGCTTTTCACTAGGGCTAAGTGATAGATATTCAGTTTCATCTTGGCGCAAGACATTTGGTTATCACTATTATAAAGAATTTAAAGACTTGGCGTTTCTTCAGTGCTTGTATGGACAAAATACACCAGAAGAAACACTAAAATATATTGGCGAAAAAGAAAACCTAAACGACAGATTAAATAAGGAGTTTAGTTTGTAATGGGTAACGTAAAGGTTTCGGTTATTGTACCAGTATATAACGTAGAAAAGTATTTGCGAGAATGCTTAGAGTCTCTTGTTAATCAAACATTAAAAGAGATTGAGATAATCTGCATTAACGACGGTTCTGAAGATAGTTCTTTAGAGATTTTAAACGAATATGCATCTAAAGATTCTCGTTTTAAAATTATATCTCAACAAAATCAAGGACAAGGAATTGCGAGAAATAAAGGTATTGATATTGCAAACGGAGAGTATCTTCAATTTGTGGATCCCGATGATTGGGTTGAGACAAATATGCTTGAAAAGTTATACAATTTTGCCAATAAAAATAGCTCTAATGTTGTAAGATTCAATTATAGTAATTATAACGATTATTCCGGAAAATTCAAGAAAAATGATTTTGCCAAACGTATAAAAAAAGAATTTCATTATGATTTAAATGAAAAAGCATATTTTAGTTGGAAAGATTTAAAAAAAGGTTGCCTTACAAAGTTTGGTCTTAATGTTTGGTGTTATTTTTATAATGCAGATTATATAAAAAGAAACAATATAAGATTCGCACCAAGTAAACTTGCGGAAGATCATTTATTTGCAATTGGTGCAATTTTATTAACTGATAAAATAGATTTTCTAAATGAATATCTATATATTTATAGGCATAGAAGTGGTTCAGCTGTTCATATTCAAACTGATGCATGTTTTTGTATTTTTGAGAATATTGAGCTTTTAAAACAATTTATTATAGACCATTCTTTATATGAAGAATTAAAAGAAGAATTTCAAAATTATTCTCAATTAGCAGTCGAGTATCATTATGATTCAAGTCCTAAAAAGAGTGTTGAACGATATGAATCACTTTGTCGACAATATTTTAATACTGAAAAAGATTTTGAAAAATTTATAAAAAAACAAAGAAATTCTGGCAGAAGTTTTGTTGAAAACGTGTTTTCGATAAGAAACCAAGAAAAGGATAATGCAAAATATAAGGCTATAACAATTTTGGGTTGGACATTTTTAATAAAAGTTAGAAAGAGAATGGGGTAAAATGCACAAAAACATAGCGGTCGAAACAGTTTTTTGTGGTGCAACTTACCTATAAAATGGAGATATAAAGGTTATGTTTAATTTAATAAGAAATATTTTTTATAAAAAACAATGGGCTAATAAGCTTTCAATAAATGATATTAACCTTTGTGATACTATGCCTGAAATAACCGTATCAATTTGTATTCCGACATATAACACACCTTTAAAAACTTTTGAAAAGTGTCTTTACTCTATATTAGCCCAAGACTTTGAAAATTTTGAAGTAATAATAAGTGACGATTCATCAAATGAAAATATTAAAAATTTTATTTCAAAGATTGTTGATGCTAGGATAAAATACTATCATAATGAACCATCTTTTGACGTTCCTAAAAATTGGAATGAAGCAATAAAAAAAGCTCAAGGTCAATTTGTTAAAGTTATGCACCATGACGATATGTTTTTTGAAAAAAGTGCATTGTCAAAAATGGTTATGATGATGCAAAATACGGGTTGTAATATTGGTTTTACTCGCTCTGTGGATATTTATTTTTCGCCTTACAAATACACAATCCGTCGAACTAAGAAATATATAAATAAAATAAAAGATGATTGTTTATGTTTATTCTTACACACATATTTTTCAACTCCAAGTTGTTGCATATTTAAGAATAATCAAAATATATTTTTTGATGAAAACACAAAATGGTACGTAGATGTTGATTTATATGTAAGTGAAATTCTTAAAAATAACTCTCAGTTTGCGTATTGTAATGATGAATTAGTTGCGATTATTGGTGATAAAAATAATGTCAGCTCTTGCTACGAATCAGATTTTGAATTGCAACTTAAAGAGGCAACTTACTTCTATAAAAAATATGAACAATATATAAAAAAATCTAAATATAAAAATGATATAGAAAACCAAATAAAAAAGATTTACTCAAAAATCAAAAATAAACCAAATATTGATAGTGATGATGTTCGCTCGCTATTACAAGGGGGTGAGTCATAATGTTTGGTGTAGTAAAAGAAGAACGTCATATTTTAGTAAAGTTTTTTGGTATAAAATTACGCTTAAATTATCCTATAGATTGGACGTTAATAAGTAATTTCAATGAACATAAAGTGAACGAAAATACAATATTAATTGTTGAAATTAATCCAACTCATAAGGAAACTATCACAGGGCTTTGTCACTATTTAAAAGAGTTGAATTATAATTTTGAAATTTTGATTAATTCGCCATCTGAAAATTTATTTTCTATTTTTTCAAACGTGAAAGTTTGGGAATTTAAGCGAAATTCGTTATTAAAATTATTAAAAATTGCTGATTTTACCAAGTATGAAAGAATTATTTATAATTCAAAAATAATTTATCAGAATGTGGAAACTACAGATTTACATGAGTTTTTGAAAAAGATTCCACAAGGTAAAAAAGAAAATATTTATCTTCAACACCATATAGATAGATACTTTGAATACCCAAATGATAAGCAAATCATATTGGCAAATCCTGCAAAAGATGAAAGATTAGAAAAATCAGTAGTTAATGCTCATTATTTTGGCGATGTCAAAATTACTCCTAAAAATGATATTACAACATTTATAACCATTGGTGAATTAAGTATAAATCGTAGAAATTGTGATTTGCTAATTAATTCGGTAAAACAACTTGTAGAACAAGGTATTCATAATTTTAAAGTAGAGGTTGTTGGTAATGGTTCATTAGAAAATTTACCTAAAAATATACAACAATATTTTGATATAAAGGGCAGATTAGATTTTCCACAAATGTTTGAAGTAATAGAAAATGCGGATTATTTTTTACCGTTATTAGATTCTGCAGTTGAAGCTCATAAACGATATATGCAAGATGGAACAAGTGGAACTTTTCAACTAGTTTATGGATTTTTAAAACCTTGTTTGCTTCATAAAACTTTTGCAGAGATATATGGTTTTACAAATGAAGATTCAATTGTTTATGAAAACAATGATGAATTAGTAGCTTCAATGCAAAAGGCTATAAATACAAGTAAAGAAGATTATACAAACTTACAAAATAAATTAAAAGAAAAAGTTGAAAAGATTGAACAAATTTCGTTAGAAAACTTGAGAGGTAAGCTTAATGAATAAGATACCTGTAGTTTTTGCCTTTAGTGATAATTTTGCGTTGCCAGCAAGTATTGCTATCAAATCGTTGTTAGAGAATAAGAACGCAACAACAGAATATGATATCTTTGTTATTTTTGATGAATTATCAGAAGATGTTAAACAAAAAATAGAAACTATAACAAATATAAATTGGTTAAAAATCGATGAAAAAATTTTTGACAAAGCACCATCAAATTCATATTGGACAAAATCAGTTTACTATAGACTTTTAATTTCTCAATTAATAAAAGAATATGACAAAGTTATATATTCAGATGTTGATGTATTGTTTAAGAGCGATTTATCAGAAATTTTTAATTACAATATTGAGAATAGTTATTGGGCTGGAGTTATTGCGGAAAAGAATGATGAAAACACTCAATGTCATCAGTATTTTGTAGAAAATAAAAATGAATATATTTATATGTCTGGATTTATGCTAATTAATTGTAAGAAAATGTGTGAGGATGATTTTGTATCAAAAATGTTTGATACGATTGAAAAATTTGCTCAAAGATTAAAGATGTTTGACCTTGAGGTTTTAAATTTATCAACAAATAAAATCTCTGCAGTACCTTTTGAATATTGCGTTTTAGAGAATATTTATGATGAAAAAGATATAAAAAATGCACCAGAATATCCTTGGTTAAGCAAGGTTTATACTGATGAAGTTCTTTTAAAAGCAAGGAAAAGTCCTAAAATTATTCATTATGCGGGTAAAAATCCAAAAATTTGGAAAAGAAAAACAAATAATATTCCACAATACTACTTTGAATACATAAAAAACTCACCATTTTATGAAAACGAATATTATTTTCCTACGTTAAAAATGGTTATGAAAAAACTTGCATATAAAATACTTGCAAAAATAAGTTTAAATAAAAAAATAAGGCATATATATAGAGGAAAATTAAGTGATTTCCATTATTAGTGATAAAAACGAAATATTTAATATTGAGCCTAATGTTATACATAATAGGTATGACATGTTATATTCAGGTGATTTCGATTTATTAAAATGCAATAAAGAAATTATTCCGATTCATATTAATGGAAACACTTGTAATGTAGGCTTATATTTAAGAAAAATATCCCCAAATGATTTAGATGAATTAAAACAATACATATTTAAAAATTATAAAGATATATATGATTTAAAAATTTTACATACATATACAGAGCTTAATGGAACAGTAGCAAAACCACATTGGCATGTAAACTTACCAAAAACAATAGATGAATTCGATAAAACGTTGCATTCAAAGGTTCGTTATAATACAAAATGGTATCCAAAGAAGATAAAACAAGACATAGGAGAATATACTTTTAAAAAGTATACGAGCGAAAAATGTCCTAGCTATATTATTGAATTATACTTGAACTGGAAAAAACATTCTCATAATTTTGAATGGAATAAAAGTTCTAAAGATTATTTAAAAGAATTTGGAGTAACTACAATTTATGTAATGGAAACGACCAACACTGTTTTAGCAATAGGTTTTACTTGTGAGACAGGCAAGAATGTTTTCTTTGAAAATTTTTCTTTTAATCATGATTTTGCAAAATATTCTTGTGGAATGGTTCTTTACCACTACATAATTAAAGATTTAATTGATAATAATAAAGAAACTCTATATTTGTTAGGTGGGGATTTGGATTATAAAAAGAGATACAATGGAATAAAAACTTTAACTTATTCTGGATATATTTATCGAAATCCTAATTTTGTAAAAATATTAACGTTAATAGGAAACCTATTAACCTTTTTATTTCCAATAAAAAGGTTAAGGAAACTAGTAGTTGAAATTTTTGGTAGTCTTTGTCTTTCAAAGTATTATAAGCATTTCTTGAGAGATATGGTTTTAAAGGAGCAAATATGAAGATATTAAAATTACTAATTAATTTAATTCCAAATAGAAAAATACGACATGATTTAGTAAATAAATATTTTCCTAAAAATACGGGATTAGTTCAGTTTATTGTTGATAAAAATACAAAGTGTCTTATGGTATGTCCACATCCAGATGATGAAATGTTAGGTTGTGGTGGTACGTTCATAAAGTATTCAGATTATTTTGATTGTATTTGTATGGCTAGTTCTGGTGTAAAAACAGAAAGTATTGATGCAGAATCAAGAGCAAATTTGAGAATAGAAGAATTTAATAAAGTGATGCAAGCTTTGAACATCAAAAATTATTGGATATTTAAAACTTTTGGTGTTCCACCAATGATTAATCAAATAGAAAATTTGTTTAAAGAATATTGCAGTGTCTTAGATACTAAAAAATATGATTACATATTTTTACCTCACCCCAAAGATAACCATGAAGAACATAATTTTATAACAAATGATTTATTTAAAAGAATTTTAAATAAAAATTTATACAAAAAAGATTTAAAAATAGTCTTTTATGAAGTATGGTCACCAATATTAAATCCAAATTATTTTGAAGACATATCAAGTGTAGTTTATAAAAAACAAGATATATTAAATTTATATCAGAGCCAATGTGTAAAATACAATTTAATACCAAGAATTATCGGACTTAACCAATACAGAGGGGTGAATGCTAACAATGCGGATTATGCTGAAGCTTTTAAAGTTATTACGGTGACAGAATTTTTAAGGAGAAAATGATGAAAAAATGGGTTATAAATTTAATACCAATAAAGTCAATTAGACATAAACTAAGGGAACAAAATAAGCCTGAATATAGTTTGAAAGTAAATAATTTTATTGAGCCGAGTGCAAGATTAATAAAACCAGAAAATATTGAGTTGGGTGGAAAAGTTTATATCGGTGAAGATTGTCGTTTTTATGCCGAAGGAGGTCTAAAAATTGGAGAATATACAAAATTTGGTCAACAATGCATAATATTAACAACTAATCATAATTATAAAAGCTCTACTAGAATTCCTTATGATAATGTGGGCCTTATGCAAAAAGTTGAGATAGGAAAAAACTGTTGGATAGGTATAAGATCTACAATTTTGAGTGGTGTAAAAATAGAAGATGGGGCAATCGTTGGAGCAGGTTCAGTTGTTACAAAATCAGTTCCTAAATGTGCAATTGTAGGAGGAGTTCCTGCAAAAATCTTAGGATATAGAGATAAAGACAATTACGATAGATTAGAACAACTAAAAATGTCTTACCCCCAAGATGATGAAATTCCTCGTGAATGGATAAAAGTTGAAGGTTTTAAAGAATATTTAAAATAAGGATATGTTATGAAAAAAATAGCCAAATTATTAACTTTTTGGATACCAATTAAACAATTAAGACATAAATTAAGAAAAAACTTATCAATGTTTTTTATTTCACTAATTCCAATTAGAAAAAATTGGATTATTATGTACGACACTTTTTCTAAAAACGGAAATGGAGATAGTATCCGACCAATTGCAGAAGAATTAAAAAGAAATTATTCAAATTTTAAATTATTCTTTGTTTCTGAATACAAAAGAGATATAGATTTAGCAGATGAAGTTTTAATATTAAACTCTAATAGATATAATTATGTATTAAATAGAGCAAAATATTTAATATCTCCTATGGACTTACCTGAAGAAAAAAGAAAGAACCAAATTTGGGTAATGACATACCACGGAAGCCCAATAAAAAAATTGTATTTATCAAAAGATGAAAATAATATTGATTATATAAATTATGTTAAACCTTTTAAATATGTGGATTTTTACTGTAATCAAGGATCTATACAAGCTGACATAATAACAGAAGCTTTTAATTTAGAAAAAAATCAACTACTAAATTGTGGGCTTCCAAGAAATGATATTTTATTTAAAAATGATTTGAACTTCAAAAAAAATCTAAGGTTGCAATTAGGTTTGCCTTTTGATAAAAAAATTATTTTATATTGCCCAACATGGAGAAGATATGATTATAAATGTCCTATTCCTTTTGATATTGACTGTTTAAGGAAATATTTACAAAATGAATATGTTATATTAATGCGATCTCATGTTGGAAAACATACTTGGGTTGATAAAAACAATAATCCTATAAAAATTTTTGACAATAAATTTATTTTTGATGGAGGACAATATCCAGAGGTAACTAGTTTATATACTATTTCAGATATATTAATTTCTGATTATTCATCAGCAATTTTTGATTTTGCCATAACAAGAAAACCACAAATTTTATATATTTATGATTATGAAAAATATAAAAAAGAATTTGGTTTATATTTTGATTATAAAGACTTTTCACCATTTCCAAAAGTGAAAAATGAAGAAGAAATAATTAGCTCAATAAAAAATTATCCTGATATCACACAAGAGTATGAACAATTTATAAATAACTATTTAACATACGAAAATGGTAATGCAACAGATAAAATTTTAGAAAAAATAGGCATAAAAAATTAAGAACAAATAATATTTGTCCAAACAAAAAATGAGGTATCGATGAGTAATATAAAAGATAAATTAATAGAAATGATATTTTCTAATGAAAATTTTGAAGTAATAGAAATAAAAACTTCTCAAATCTATTTTGAAGAACGAGTAAAGCTAAAATGTTTTCAATGTAATAAATATAATCACAAGTGGACGTGTCCACCCAAAATTCCTAAATTGGATTATGAAACAATTATAAAAAAAGAATATTCAAAAGGACTTTTGGTTCGATATAAAGAGTCTATCAATAAAGAAAACTTTGAACAAGTAAGGTTAAACACTACAGTAAAACTTCATCAAGCCTTGCTAAAAGCCGAAAAGTTTTTATATGATAACAACAATGTCTTAGTCCTTTCTTTTATCGGTGGTTCTTGTAAATTGTGTAAAAATGGATGTAATCCTGAAAAGTGTAATAACCCTCAAATGGCTAGAATTCCTATGGAAGCCACTGGGATAAATGTAATAAAAACGGTAAATGAAGTCGGATATAACATTAAATTTCCGATAGAAGATTCTTTATCTAGATATGGTTTATTATTATGGGAGGAAAAAGAATGAATTATTTAGTATTAGCAGCAGGTATGGGTACAAGACTTCACCCCTATACAAGAAACTATCCGAAGTCTATGTTGAAATTAGGAAACAATAAATGTGCTCTTCAAAATACAATTGATAGTATAAAAAAATATGATAAAACAGCACAAATAACTACTGTTGTAGGCTTTAATCAAGATATCATTAAAAATTCAATAAGTGGTTGTAAATTTATAGAAAATCCTTTTTTTAAAGATACAAATTCGATTGCATCTTTGTGGTTTGCAAAAGAATTGCTTGATGATGATATTACTATAATCAACGCTGATGTTGTTTTTGAAGATTCTTTATGGCAAAAAATAATAACAACGGATTTTGAAGCATTTGTGTGTATTGACAGTTCTATTAAACAGGACGGTGATTATAATGTACAAGTAATAGATGATAACATAATTCTAATGAGTAAGGAGTTAAAAGACTATTTTGGAGAATATGCAGGTATTACCAAATTAAACAAAAAGAATGCTCAAATTTTAAAACATGAAGTTATAGAAATGGTTAAAGATGGTTTTTACAACGAATGGTATGAAAATGCTCTTGTACAGACGATTTTAAATAATAAAATGAGTGTAAAATATTTGGACATACAAGAATATAATTGGGCAGAACTTGACACAATTAACGACTTGTTTTTAGCACGACAAATGACAAAAACACAAGGAGAAGAATAATGAAAACAGCGCTTGTAACAGGTTCAAGCAAGGGTATCGGAAAACAAATTGCGATAGATTTTTTAAAAGAGGGTTATTTCGTTTTTTTGAACTATGGACATGATGATTTAACTGCAAATGATTTAAAAGATGAATTAAAACTAATTTCAAATAATTTCAAAATATTAAAAAATGATTTTTCAACAAAAGAGAGTATTGAAAATTTTTGTTCGGAGATATTATCTTCTGCAGATGAAATTGATGTATTAGTTTTAAATGCAGGTGCTACAAATAGAAAGAATCTGGATACTATTACATTTGAAGAATGGAGTAGTGTTATGATGACAAATCTAAATGCTCCTTTTTATATAATAAAGCTACTAAAAGAAAAAATAAAATATTCTGGAAATATTATTTTTATTGGTTCTATATTGGGAATTTATTCTCATGCGATGTCTATCCCGTATGCAGTTTCTAAAGCAGGCTTGCACATGCTAGCAAAATCATTAATAAAAGAGTTTTGCGAAGAAAAAATAAGAGTGAATGTAATAGCTCCAGGATTTGTTGATACTCCATGGCAAAAGGCAAAACCTCAAGAACAACGAAAAAGAATTGAGGATAAAACTGCATTGAAACGTTTTGCAAAAGTCGAAGAAATTTCCAATGCAGTACAATTTGTTGTAAATAATGGTTTTGTGAATGGTGCAATTTTATCTTTAGACGGAGGTTATTGCTATAAATAAATCCATTGTAGAAAAATTATAACAATTTTAGGCATAAAAATAAACTAAAAAAATGATTATAATAGGCGTAACGAAACACATGAAATGATTCTTTTAACAGTTAATTTTTAAATTTTGCAATGTATCTAGCAGATTATTTTGTTTATCATAATACAGGTTATTATGTATCATCTGTTTTGGAAAAGTTTTTTGTAGATTTTGCGCAAAGTATAAAGGTTGACTTAAGTGATATACAATATAAAAAAAATTCTATATTACATGTTTTAACTTGTGGTTATAAAACTGGTGGGCACACTCGAGTTATCGAACGTTGGATAGAAAATGCTCCAGCGAATCAAATTCACAGTGTTATTCAGTTAAAACCAAACAGAAGTAATCTTATTGCCTTAGAAAATAGTGTAAAATCTAAGAATGGAGAATTTGTATCTTTAGATAATAGTTTATCGGTGAGAGAAAAAGCAATAGAGTTAAGAAAAATGGCTATGCAATATGAATATATTATTTTGCATACTCATATGGAAGACCCTATTGCTACAATTGCATTTGGTTCTAATGATTTTACAAGACCTGTTTTATTGTATAATCATGCAAGCCATCATCCTTGGATTGGTAAAAGTATTGCCGATTTGGTTTTAGATATTGAAAAAGATGATCCAGTAACAAAAGAAAAACGTGGAATAACAAATACATATTTTCTTGGTGTTCCTGCCATGGAAATATCCATGAATGTTCCAAACAAAAAAGAAATCAGAGAAAAATTAGGTTTACCTACAAATAAAAAAATAATTGTTACTTGCGGAAGTGCAGCAAGATATGTATCAATACAGGGTAGGCATTTTTTAGACTATTTAATTGAGATAATGGATGATCATACCTGTTGTTATGTGATTGGTGTAAAGCCTAAAAATAGAGAATGGAAAAGTCGTATAAAAAAATCTGGTAAAGATATTAAACTGCTAGGGTATATAAATTTTAATGAAGGATTTTTAGATTATTTGAAATCTGCTGATTTGTATTTAGACTCTTATCCTTTGTGTGGTGGTACTGCAACAATTGATGCAATATCCTCTGGAACACCTATATTATCTTTAAAATCAGTTTATCCACAATTTGATTATTTAACAAAAACTCAAGCATATTGTAAAACTAAAGAAGAATTTATTTATAAAGCCAAAAAGGTTTTATGCGATAAAAATTTTTCTAAGGTGCTTTATGACGAATTAAAAAAATCTTTAATAGAATACCAATCAATTGCAGCTTGGAATCAAAAAGTTGAAAATTTATATAAAATTGCCCCAAAATATCATTGTGTCAAGGATATATCAAATATTAAGGAATACTCAGAACCAAATGATTTATCAGTACTATGTAATGTAATAAATGATAAAAAGTTTTTAAAAAAAAGGTTGAGTTATTATCTATCCGAAAAATAAGAGAAAAGATTAATTACGGAGATTTATATGCAAGTCAAGGTGTTCCTTTTATATTTCAAGTTTTGTCATACAAAAAACTTGGTGTAAAAATGAAAGTGTTTAAGTTGTTCGGTATAAAAATTTTTTCATATGTAAAAAAGAAAATGTAACACGTTTTAGAAATTAAGGAAAACAAAGCCAACATTACGGGTGAATCTTTAAGTACAATACAAATGGTATTGTTCTAGCTTTATCGGTTGTACCAATTGTTGATTTATTTTTTACAAAAAAATATTAAAAAATAAAAAATACTTTGAACACATCTTAGATTTAGTAGATAGTAACAAAATTTTAGATGATATAAAACTTCAAATTGCAAAAGAATAATAAAAAAAACTACTATTGACGAATCAGTAAATGATATGCTTTCTTCGATGACGATAACTAAGAAACAATTTGAAGATTACAAAGAAGACATGCGCCGATTAATTGCCATAAACAAAAAATTAAATTTTGAGAGATTGGGGCAAATTGAAAAACAAATAAACAAATTAGAAAATAGGCTAGGTGCTTTGTATGATGATAAACTAGACGGGTTAATAGCGGAAGATTTATACATACGTAAGCGTAATTTATGGCAAGGTCAAATAGATGAATTAATGTTAGAATTAACTGGGTTAAGAAAAAATCAAGGCGAAATTTATAACAAGGTTGACGGGTTGCTCGAACTCTGCAAAGACCTTGCGGGGGCTTATTCTCGCCAATCAGATGATAAAAAGCGCAAACTGCTAAAATTGCTTTGCTCGAACCTTTTTTATGACGGCTCAAACTTAGATATAATAATAAAAGAGCCGTTTACGGCTCTTGTTAAATTTGCTATTTTTAAAACTGGGGCGGGTGATGGGATTCGAACCCATGCATATCGGAACCACAATCCGAGGTCTTAACCACTTGACGACACCCGCCACCAATAATTATTTATTATTCTGCTTTTACAACTAATTAATTCTTTGGAACATGTAGCCAATGCCACGTGCTGTTAAAATTAATTCTGGATTTGCAGGATCTGCTTCTAATTTTGAACGTAATCTTGAAATATGTACGTCTACTACACGTGTATCAATTCTATGATCTGGTGGGTATGCCCATACGTGTTGCAAGATTTCGTTTCTTGAATATGCTTGACCTGAATTGTTTACTAACAATTCTAACAAGCTGAATTCCATTCCTGTAAGTCTGATACGTTCGTTCTTTCTGAAAACTTGTCTTCTTGCTGTATCAATCTTAATGTTACCTGTTGTGATAACATTTTTTGTAACTTTTCCTGTTGGAACAACTGCCTCACGGCTATTTGTTCTTCTTAAAACTGCTTTTACACGAGCTTCTAATTCTTTTGGTGAGAATGGTTTGATTACATAATCGTCTGCACCTAATTCTAAGCCTGTAATTCTTTCTGAAACATCACCTAATGCTGTTAAGATAATTATAGGTACATCTGATGTTCTTCTGATTTCTCTTGTTACACCATAACCATCTACTTTAGGCATCATTACGTCTAAAACTACTAGGTCTGGGTTTGTTTTATTAAATACGTTGATTGCTTCTTCGCCGTCTTCTGCAACGACTACATCGTAACCAACCATTTTTAAACGAGTTTCTAGAATTCTTCTGATACTAGCTTCATCGTCAGCTACTAAAATTCGTTGACGGTCTTCTGTTTCGTTTTGCATTTCAGCGTTATCTGTCATGTTTTTTTCCTTACATTTCCTAAGCTACTAATAAAATCTTAACATAAATAAAATTATTATTAATATAAATTTATTTTTCTAAATACATCTTAATATAAACAAAAAATAATTGCAAACATATTTTTCACTTTTTTTTGAAAACTTTGATTACGATTGTTTTTGACCGATTAAGCGTTCAAATTCTTCAAAATCTTCTTTTGTGTCAATACCTACGGGTTTTTCGTTTACAATTGCTGTTTTAATCTTCATACCCATTTGCAAGGCTCTTAACTGTTCTAGGCTTTCAGCAATTTCTAAAGGTGTTTGAGGTGATGTTGTCATTTTTACTAACGCTTCTCTTGTATAACCGTAAATGCCGATGTGACCGTAGAATGGCGCTGGATTTTCATTTCTTTCAAACGGAATTTTTGAACGAGAGAAGTACAAAGCAAATCCATTGTTGTCGATTACGCATTTTACCAACTGAGGTTTTTCAACATCTTCTTTGTCCTTAATTGGGCAAATTAAAGTCGAAATATCTGCATTGTGGTTTTTAACCCCGTCGATTACGGCTTCAATGTAATCAACTTTAATCATCGGTTCATCGCCTTGAAGATTAATTATATATTCAAAATCCTTGTGTCTGTCTGCAACCTCTTTAATTCTGTCGCTTCCGCATTTGTGGTTAACTGATGTCATTTCAACGTCACCGCCAAAGGCTTTTACTGCATTGAAAATTCGTTCATCATCAGTTGCAACGATAACTGCATCAACTTCTTTTGCTTGTTTAGCTTTTTCGTAAACCCATTGGATAATAGGTTTTCCGCCAGCGACTAAAAGTGGCTTACCTTCTAATCTGCTAGAGCCGTATCTTGCAGGAATAATAATTGCAGTTTTCTTTTTGCCAAACATTTTGAACCTCTTTTCTGATAACAAAAGTTTAGCACAAACAGGAATATTAATGTTTAAGTTTTACAAGTTCTTGGATTTGTTTGTCTGAGAAGTTATTAGCGATAAAGTTGCAGTTAGAACCTTTGAAGGCTACGACTTGTTTATTTTTGAAGATTTTAGCTATTTTGTTTAATTCAACGGCTCTTTTCTTCACAAAAACACCGCCCAAACTTGAAAGAACAAATTTGTCTGGATAAACGTCTAATTTCAAGGCAATGCCCCAATTTGAGAAATCGAATTTTTCCTTGCTACCGTTCATACTCATTCTTGTTTTGTCGATGTAATCCTTGTAAAAGCTGTTTGAAATCCAATATTTAGTAAAAATTGGAGTTTTATCTTCGTCAGCAACATCTTTTATTGGCAAATAAACCTCATATTCTTTGCCAGCTTTAACTCTCCAAATTACAAATGGTACAAGTAAAATGGCGATAACTATGACGGTAAATAATTCTAGATGTTGCATAATTGCACTCCTTTATTTAGTTACAACAAAAGAAACCCATTGGTCTTGATGTATTTCATCAATAATATTCAAATTTTCTCTTTCAATAGCTTCCAGAACAATAGGTGCTTTCTCTAATAAAATACCACTTAATGACATTTTTGAACCGTCATTCATCAATTTTTTTAAATCCCCCATAATGTCAAAAAGTACATTGTGTAAGATGTTTGCACATACAAAATCGAATTTTTTGTTAATTTTATTAGCAGAACCAAGTTCAAAAGAACATTCTTCGTGGTTTAATTTTGCGTTTTCTTTTGCAACCTCAATAACAGTATCGTCTATGTCGCAACCGTAGACTTCGCTTGCACCCAATTTTTTTGCAAGAATTGATAAAATTCCAGAACCCATGCCGATATCAGCCATAGTTTGACCTTTTTGAAAATATTTTTCTAAAGCGACCATGCAAAGTTGGGTTGTTTGGTGAGTTCCTGTACCGAAAGCGCAACCAGGATCAAGGTTTATAATAATTTCGTCTTTGCTTTTTGGAGTGTAATCAAGCCATGTCGGAACGATTGTAATTTTGTCTGTAACGTGTGTTATGTCCCATTTTTCTTTCCACTTTTTAGACCAATCTTGATTTTCTTTTTCTTCAAAAGTGTATTCCCAAGAGCCAAGTTCTTCGTCTGAAAGCCCACGAGATTTTAGAAGCTCTCTTTGCTCTTGCAAAATTTTTTCGACATCGGGCATTTCCCCTCTAATAAAGGCTTTAAGAGTACCTTCTGTGGTTGCAACCATTTCAAGGTCTTTGTAGGTTTCTTCTACCATAACAACGCCTTCGCAGTCAAAAACGTCAAACAAAATGTCAGAAATAACTTCTGACATTTCAGGATTAATCTTTATTTGCAATTCATAATAATTATTAGTCATGTAAAAAACAACCCATTTTACGATATTTTTCGTATCTTTGCTTACGTAATTTTTCAGGTGACATCTTAGTTAATTTTTTAAGTGAAGAAAGAATATCTTTTTTCAAGGTTTTAGCCATTTCTTCCTTGTTGTTGTGAGCGCCACCCATAGGTTCTTTAACACATTCATCAATAATTCCAAGTTCTAGCAAATCACTTGCTGTAATTTTTAATGCATTTGCTGCATCAGCAGCTTTTGTTGCGTCACGGAATAAAATTGAAGCGCAACCTTCTGGTGAAATTACTGTATAATATGCGTATTCAAGCATTTTTACATCGTTTGCAACCGCCAAACCTAACGCACCGCCAGAACAGCCTTCACCTGTAATAACTGCGATAACAGGAACATCAAGTTTTGCCATATCTCTAAGATTTTGAGCAATAGCAATACCTTGTCCGTTTTGTTCTGCTGTAATTCCTGGGTAAGCCCCTGGTGTGTCGATTAGAGTAACAATTGGTAAATTAAATTTGTTTGCATGGTTAAACAAACGCATTGCCTTTCTGTAACCTTCTGGCTGAGGCATACCAAAGTTATATTCTAAGTTTTCTTTTGTAGTTGAACCTTTTTGAGTCCCAACGAAAACTGCATTAAAGTTTCCGATTTTACCAACACCGCCGATGATAGCTCTATCATCAGTACCAGCTCTGTCGCCATGAAATTCAATAAAATCATCACACATCAATTGCATGTAGTCCAAAAAGTTCGGTCTATTGGCGTGTCTTGCAATTTGTAACTTTTCTGAAGGTTTAAGATTTTCGTAAATTTCTTTTTGATAATCCTTCGCTTGTTGTTCAAATTTTTCAATTTCGTTATCTAAGTTCATTCCTGACTCCGAGCTTATTTTTTTTAGTTCGTCAATTTTTTGTTGTATATCCAAAATTGGCTTTTCAAATTCAAATGCCATAATTAAAAATCCTCATTTATTCTTCAACAGGAACTGTGTACCCGTGCATATCAAAGATTTTAGACAAGTTTTCTCTCAAGTCTTTTCTCTTTGAGATGATGTCAACTTGACCGAATTTCAAAAGATATTCGGCAGTTTGGAAGCCTGATGGTAATTTTTGGTGGATTGTTTGTTCAATAACCCTTTTGCCAGCAAAACCAATTCTAGCACCTTGTTCAGCGATAATGATGTCGCCTAAAGTACCGAAACTAGCAGTTACACCACCGTAAGTAGGCTCTGTTAATAAACAAATGTATAGAACTTTTTCCTCGTCCATTTTTGCACAAGCACAAGAAGTTTTAGCCATTTGCATTAAGCTCAAAGCACTTTCTTGCATTCTTGCACCACCAGAAGATGTGATAGCAAGCATAGGAATTTTTCTTTCAGCAGCTTCTTCCATCATTCTAGTAACTTTTTCGCCTACAACGCTACCCATTGAACCGCCCATAAAGTTGAAATCCATTACGGCAGTTGCAACTTCGTGACCTTCAATTTTACCAATACCAGTAACAACAGCGTCGTTAAGGTCTGTTTTTTCGACAGCTTCTTTAATTCTATCCTTGTAAGATTCTGTATCAACAAAATTTAGAGGGTCTGTTGGACGAATGTCTGAATACATTTCAACGAAACTACCTTCATCAAATAGTTGCTTGATTCTGTCTCTAGCGCCTAATCTGAAGTGATAATCACATTGAGGGCATACGTTTAAATTTTCTTCTAAATCTTTATTTGTTAATTGCGCTCCACAGTGGACACACTTAGTCCACAAACCTGGGAACGTAATATTTTCTACTTTAGCTTCTGATGAGCGTCGTTCAATTTGCGCTTCTTTTCGCTTATCAAACCATTCTTGTATACTCATAAACTATCCTTTTTTGTGTCATAAATTATGTTGTTTTGTACCAACTTCTTATAATATTATACATCAAACTGAAATTAGTCAATCTTTTTTTCAATTGGTTTGCCCAAATAGCGTTTAACATTGTCTGACAGCTGAATATTTTGTATTGCTAAATTGTATTTTTTTAAATCAGCAATGTTTGTCTGTTCTGTCAACAAATCTTTTTTAGGAACACTTGGACTTAGTGAATTTTTAACCTGCTCAAACTCGCTAGGGTTTTTTTGCAGAATGACTTTTGTAATAATTTCATCTGGATTATTTGAACCTATTTTGTATTTAGAAGAAAGGTTTGCAACGCTTGTACCTTGCTCTAGCTTGTAAAGCCATTGAATAGAGGTTTTGTCACGAGGCGAAAGTGATACAACACCGTATTTGTGCGGAGTGTACATAATATCTGTATCATAAGGACTATGTCCTAAACCTAAAGCGTGACCGATTTCGTGCAAAATTGTATGGTAAACTTCTTCTTCAGCCATATATCGTTGGCACATTACTCCATCTGAAAGTCCGATTGAAACTTCTGCACCATAAAGCCTGTTTGTTGCATCAAAATTAAATTTGCAATGTCCAAGCGCTTTGCGGTCAATGCGTCGCCATTCAACATTGATGTTTGAACTTAATAAATTATCTACAAGTACAAAGCGAACACGCCCCATACTTGCTCTTTCCCATTCTTCGCAAGCCTTAATTACCATTTGTTTGTATAAATAATCTTGACCTTGCTTTGAATAAAACTTCATAGGAGCAATAAAAACATTTAAAGGCATAAACGTCCAGCGTAACAGCCCTTTACTTTTAAAACTTTCGTTCAAATAAGTTTTCATTTCCATACTTTTATTGTATAATATTTTTTGCGAGTTGACAACTCGGGGAAAATAATCGTTAAAAAAGGAGATTTGCCAATGAACATGGGTCAAATGATGCAAATGATGCAAAAGGCACAAACTATTCAAAAGAAATTACAAGAAACTCAAGAACAACTAGCTCAATCTGAATTTACAGGCGAAGCAGGCGGTGTTACTGTTACTTGCGATGGTCAAGGTAAATTCAAATCAATAAAAATTTCTAAACAAACAATTAATCCTGAAAACCCTGATTCTGTTGATGATGATACAATCGAAATGTTAGAAGATGTTATCACAACTGCAATTAAACAAGCAACAGAAACAGCTTCAAAAGAAATGGAAACAAAAATGAAGGCTGTTACAGGTGGCATCAGTATTCCAGGACTTTGCTAAGAGGGTAATTAGTTAATGATTTATCCAAAATCAATAGCAACTTTAATTGAGCAATTTCAAAAGTTTCCGTCAGTTGGACCGAAATCTGCTCAAAGAATGGCATTTCACTTGTTGAAAATGCCTGTGTCAGAGGTGGAAAAATTTGCAAGAGCTGTTGTCGAGGCTAAACAAAGCACAGTAGCGTGTGAAATTTGTTATAACCTATCTTCAACAAGTCCTTGCGAAATTTGCTCGTCTACAACTCGTGATAGGAGTACAATTTGCGTAGTTGCAGAGACAAAAGACCTTATTGCTATTGAAAAAACAAACGAATACAAGGGTTTGTATCACGTTTTGCAAGGTTTAATCTCTCCAATAGACGGTATTGGTGCGGAAGATATCCGAATAAAAGAACTTTTAAACCGTTTGACAGATGAGAGTATAAAAGAATTGATATTGGCACTAAGCCCTTCAGTTGAAGGTGAGGCAACAAGTTTGTATTTGACAAAACTTGTAAAACCTTTTGGAATAACCGTTTCAAGAATTGCTTTTGGTTTACCTGTGGGTACAGATTTAGAATTTGCAGATGAAATTACACTAGCAAAAGCCCTAGAAGGCAGAAGAGAAGTATAGAGCAAATATATGGAAGTAAACAAAACTAAATGTCATTCTGAACTTGTTTCAGAATCTCATAACCCTTCCAATAAAAAATTAAACTTCCGTCATACCACACTTGACATACGCTCAAAAATAGTAAATAATATAGGTGTAGGGCGAAGCTCCTAAGACGGGCAAAATGCTTAAGAGCTTTCTTCACACCCTACGGTTTACAATTTTAATGCTATTACTGCGACAGTTAATGCTAGTAATAGCATTATTATTTTGTTCACCATAGCAAATACCTCCTTTCTGTCTAATTTCTTCGTAATCGTTGTGTGACAGAAGTTAGCATTGTGCTAAGCCCTACAAAAATTATTATATCAAAAGTGTACTAATGTGCATATATGTAAATTTTTATAAATATTATTATAGTCTTAATGCCTTATTGTCTAAAATAGTAATTTAATCTATAATACCAATATGACAAAACCCGTTTTAGAAATTAAAAATTTGAATGTTCAATATAAGACAAAAGGCACTGTTTTTAATAAAGAAAAAGTTGTAAACGCTGTAAATGACCTTAATTTGTCAGTTGAAAAAGGCGAAATTATTGCCGTTGCGGGTGAGTCAGGTTGTGGAAAATCAACTCTTGCAAGTGCTATTTGTCGTTTAATCCCTGTTGCATCTGGTGAAATTCTGTTTCATGGGGTTGATATTCTAAAATTAAAAGGCAAAAAACTGAAGGTCTATCGACAAGCCTTGCAAATGATTTTTCAAAATCCTTATTCTAGCTTGAACCCAAAGAAAAAAGTTTTTGATATTTTAAAAGAACCGCTAGATGTAAATAGCGAATTATGTACATATTCAGAGGATTTTAGACCTCTTTATGAGTTTTCTAAAGACGAAATTAAAAACTTAATTTTGCAGGTCGCAGAGTCTGTTGGACTTGATGAAAATGCGTTGAAACTCTATCCACACGAATTTTCAGGCGGTCAAAGACAAAGAATTGCAATTGCAAGAGCCTTGATGATGAAGCCGGAGTTTATTATTGCGGACGAACCTGTAAGTGCTTTAGACGTTAGTATTCAAGCTCAAATTATCAATTTGCTTCTGAACTTGAAAAAAGAATTAGATTTGACTGTAATATTTATTTCACACGATATGAACGTAATTCGACAAATTGCGGATAGAGTTGCGATTATGTATTTAGGCAAAATTGTTGAAATCGGAACGACAGACCAAGTGTTTAAATTTCCTCAACACCCTTATACAAGAGCGCTTTTGAGTGCAGTGCCAAGTTTTGATAAAAAAGATAGCAATATTATTTTGAAGGGTGACTTACCTTCACCAACAGACTTGCCAACAGGTTGTAAATTTCATACTCGTTGCCAATATTGTATGGAAAAATGTAAAGAAGAAGAACCAGAGTTGAAAACTTTTTATGAACAACATCGAGTTGCATGTTTTTTAAATGATGATAATAATGATTTGTAATTTTTCCAATAACAAACAAAACACAATGTCATCCCGAAACATTAATTAAATAGAAAATAAATAAAACGCTTCAGCATGACATTAAAAACACCAATCTTTCATTTTTGTCCGTAATAAATCGTACGTAAAAATGCGTACGTATTTCTACGTACATGCACACTTGAAATCCTTGTTAATTAATTTTATACAGATTTTAAAACGATTTTTGACTATTATAGCCTAGCTTTTAGCGATTAAATAAGCCTAATGTTATTTTAAATGTTACTTTTTAGACTTTTAATCAAAAATTTGGATAATATAATATTCATGTTACAATTAAAGAAAAAGGAGTTAAAAATGGCAAAAGATTCAAGTTTTGACATCGTTTCAGAGTTTGACAAACAAGAATTGGTGAACGCAGTTGACCAAGTAAAGCGTGATATCACATCTCGCTTCGACTTGAAGAACTCAAAATCAGATGTAGTTCTAGACGGCGAAAAGTCAATCACAATCACTACTGAAGACGATATGAAGTTACGAAATATATATGATATTTTACAATCAAAATTGGTTAAAAGAGGCTTAAGCATTAAGATTTTAGACCCTCAAAAGCTGGAAGATGCCTTAGGTGGCGCTGTTCGACAAGTTTACCTTTTAAGAAAAGGCTTAACTCAAGAACTAGCTAAGAAAATTGTTGCCGATATCAAAGACTCTAAAATCAAGGTACAGGCTTCAATTCAGGGGGATCAAGTTAGAGTTTCGGGCAAAAGCAGAGATGATTTGCAAGAAGTAATTGCAATGTTACGCAAAAACGAAGACAAATACAATTATCCATTGCAGTTCCAAAACTACAGATAGAGGGCATTATGGGCGTTATTGAAACCTTAAAAAATAAAGTTGTAGTTTCTTGTCAAGCAATGCCGAATGAGCCTCTATACCGTGAAGAATGTATGCTTGCGATGATGAAATCTGTTCTAAATGGCGGTGCTGGCGGTTTACGTGTTGCTGGTGCAAGAGATGTTATGAATGCAAAAAAGATAACAAATGTGCCTGTAATCGGCTTAACAAAACCAGATGAGATACCTGCAAACTGGAAGGAAATCGTGTATATTACACCTTCTTTGAAACATGTGGGGTTCTTGATTAAAGCAGGGGCAGATGTTATTGCGTTTGATGGTACAAGCAGAAAGCACGAAAATTGCACTCTAGACGAGATTATAAAGCTGATTAGTATAAACAAACGTATCTCAATGGCAGATATATCAACTGTTGAAGAAGGTATTAATTGTGAAAAACTAGGTGTTGATATGGTTTCAACAACCTTAGCTGGCTATACTCAGTTTTCACCGCTAAAAGGCGACGGTCCAGACTTTGAATTACTAGAAGAATTGGTTAAAAGCGTTAAAATACCTGTCGTTTTAGAAGGTCGAATTTGGGAACCAGAACAAATAGACAAAGCGTTTAAAATTGGTGCACATTGCGTGGTTATTGGCTCTGCGATTACACGTCCACAACTAATTACAAAGCGTTTTGTTCAAAGAAAGGAAAAATAATGAAGGCACTTGCATTTGACGTTGGTGGTACAAAAATATATTCAGCTGTAATTGATGACAAAGGAAATTTTGTTACAGAGGTTGAAAAGCACTCTACACCAAGAGATTTGGGTAAAATTAGAGAAATATTTTTGTCTGTAATTGCAAAATATGATTCAGAAATTGATGCAATAGCATTTTCAACTGCAGGAGCTTGTAATAATGCTCATACAGGCATTTTAGGCTCAACAGGCAATATGGTTGAAGGTTATAGTAAATTTGATTTTCAATCTTTGTCATCTACAAAACCTGTATATGTCGAAAACGACGCCAATTGCGCAGCGTGGGCGGAACATACTAATGGTGCGTCAAAGGGTATGTCTAATTCAATTATGCTAACTCTTGGAACAGGCGTAGGTGGTGGAATTATCCTTAATGACAAGCTATATAAGGGTAAATCAGGTGCTGCTGGTGAAATGCACTTTAAAATGCGTACAGATAAGCATAGACATTGCACTTGCGGAAGTTACGATTGTTTTGAAGTCTATACATCAGGCACAGGCTTAAAAATGACAGCTGAAGAAATGCTAAATAACCCTAATGTAACGACTTACGACGTTATTGATGGCGTAAACGCAGGTGACGAAAAGATGAAAGCAGTTTTTGATAAATGGCAAAATGACATTTTAGAAGGCTGTATTGGGTTGGCAAACATCTTTGATCCCGATTGTATCGTATTTTCAGGTTCAATGGCTCAATTTATTGATGTTGATTATCTTGAAAAGGCTACAAATGCTGAAATTATTACTCAACCAATAAAAATTCTTAAAGCTACAACAGGTAATTATGCCGGTATGATTGGCGCTGCGCTTTTGGCTTTAGGAGGTAAGTAGATTGGGTAAGGCTAAAAAACGCAGTATTACCTTAGGTAAACATCAGCAAATACCTTTAATGACTCGTGAGAACGCAATTAAAGAGGTGGTAAGGCGTTTCAAACACAATGAAGACGTGATTGATTTGGTCACATTATTTGGGTTATCAGCAGAGGAACTACTTGAGGGTGGTGCTTTGTATGAGGAAGTTAAAGCTATTGAGGGTATTTTAGATGTTTAAGAAAATTTGGTTTTGGTTGGAAAATTCAAGGGCCTTCACACTTCCAATGTCTATTTTTTCTTGGCTTGTAGTGTTTACGTTTGGTGTATCAAGTCACGGCAATATTTTTTACGGCATTTTAGCCTTAATTGGAATTTGTTGTTGTCAATTGGCAACAAATTTATTTGATGACTATTTAGACTACCAAAAGTTAATAAAATTAGGTACTTTAGAGCATCAAACAAAATCAAAATGTGCTTATATTACAAAAGGAGAGGCAACTTTAGACGATGTTTTAAGGATTGTGTTCTTATATTGTTCAATTGCGTGTATAATTGGGGCATTTTTGTTATGGAAAACAGGTTATCCTGTTGCGATATTTGCTTTTCTAGGTGCAATTTTTGTATTAACTTATGCAAAATGGTCAAGCGCCGGAATTGGTGAAATTGCGGTGGGTTTGGCATTTGGACCGATTTTGTTTGGCGGTGTTTATTGGGTTATGACTCAAACCTACAGTATGGAAGTTTTTTTGATTGGTACAATCGTCGTAATGTTTACTATCGGGCTTTTGTACACAAATTCCTTGTTAGATTTTGATGGTGATAAAGTTTCTCATAAAAAAACATTATGTAGTCGCTTCAAGGACAAGGATAAAGCGGTTTCTGGGCTTGGAATAATTTATGGTTGTGCCTATGGTTTATTGATTTATGCAGTTGCATCAAAACAATTTGCACCAATGTTTTTAATTGTATTTTTTACTGTACCTTTTGTAATGGAATTAATGGTTTCACTGTTGTTATTCAACGAAAACAAAACTTATATTCCAAGAAAAAAACTATGGCATTTGCCGTTTGAAGGATTTGAAAAAATTCGACAAAAAGATGAAAGCATTGCAAGTTTTAGGTTTAGAATGTATCAAGCTAGAAACCTTATGATATATGCATCTGTGCTAATTTGTATTGCTAAAATTTTAAGTGTATATTTTTAATGTATAATTAAAGAAAAAAGGAAGAATAAATGGAAAATATTAAAAAGACTTTAGTAAAATATCCTTATTTAACACGTGATGTAGAGGTTTATGAAAGAGAAAACGGTCATAAAATCGTATTGGCGCATAAAGAAGGCGATATGGTTAATGTTAGTTCTTGGGTAAAAACAGGTTCTATCAATGAAAATGACCACAATAACGGTATTTCTCACTTTCTTGAACATCTTATGTTTAAGGGAACTCACAAGCACAAAGCGGGCTATTTTGACAGAACTTTAGAAGCAAAAGGTGCTATTGTAAACGCTGCAACTTGGAAGGATTATACTTTTTACTATGTAACTTTACCAAAAGGTGAAGGTAACAAAGATTTTTACGAAACAATTGAGCTTCACGCAGATATGATGTTAGATCCAACATTGCCAGAAGATGAAATCGGGCATGAGTTTGATATTAATGATGATAAATCAGTTAAAGACAAACGAGAAAGACATGTTGTTATTGAAGAAATTCGTATGCGCAAGGATCAACCTTGGACAAAGGTTTATAACAAGACAAATTCTTGCATGTACAAAAAGCACCCTTATAAACGAGATGTAATAGGTACTCCAGAAATTATTTCACAAGTTCCGCAAGCTGAAATTATGGAATACTACAAAACTCATTACACTCCAAACAACGTAACAACAATAATTGTAGGTGATTTTAATCACGAAGAAATTTTGGAAAAAGTTTGTAAAGAATTTGATTGGAAGGGTAGAAAAAATTACCAAAATCCAATCTATGAAATTGATGCGCCGACAGACCATACAATTTACAACGAAGAAACGGCAAACGTAAATACTGGTTTCTTAATGGCAGGTTATTTGACTTGCCCTGCAAAAGACGTTAAAGACACGATTTTAATGGATTTAGTAAATATAATTTTAGGTGACGGTTCAAGTTCTAGATTGTATCAAAACTTAATTGAAAAGGTTGAAGAACCCGTATTTAATATGGTTGAAACAGATTATTATCAATTTAGAGATGGCAATAATTTCTTTGTAGAGGCTAATTTCCGCCCAGAAAAGAAAGAAAAAGCTGTTGAAATGATTAAAGCCGAAATTGAAAAAGTTAAATCTACAATCACAGAGGCTGAATTCAAAAAAGCGGTTAAAAAAACAAAATCTGAATTTGCATACAAAGCTGAAACAGTTTCTGAAATTGGTGATACAATCGGTCATTATATGACAGTATGTAATGATTTAGCGCTTGTTTCAGATTATTTGAATATATTAGAAAGTCTTACTGTTGAAGATGTTCAAGATGCAGCAGAACGCTATTTGAACATTAATAATGCGGTTATTTCAGTTTTAATGCCTGAAAAATAAGAGTTAAAATGTTTTATATGGGCGGATTTGCATAATGCAAGTCCACCCATATTTTATTAAAATAGTCAAAAAGAAAGAGCCTTTGTACGCAAAAGCTCTATATAAGAATAGCTGGAAGTATGAAAAAGATTTAATTATATTTAACCCTTTTTTATATAAAAGAGCAATTAGTCTGTTAGGCTATTTATTCATCTAATAAATGTTCTTTTACGACCTTAACCGCAGCCTCTAACCTTGTTGTAACGGATAATTTAGCAAGTATTGAGCTTACATAAAATTTAATAGTATGAATACTTAAGCACATATCGTTTGCAATTTGTGTGTTATTTTTTCCCGTGATGACTTCTTTTAAAATTTCAAGTTCTCTTTCTGTAAAATGGTAATTTTTGTTTTCGTCCATAAATTCTCCTCTTTAGCTACTATTTTTATCATAGCAGAGGATTGAAAAAAATGTTCTATACATTTGCCTGTTACATATAGGATACTAAAAATTTAAAGAAATTTTAGAAAATTATCACACCAATTAATGCAAAAATTATAATTGCCGTATTGTAATGTAAAAATGTAGGTATGCAGGTATCCCAAATATGATTGTGTTGTCCATCGGCATTTAAGCCTGCGGTTGGTCCTAATGTTGTGTCAGATGCAGGAGAACCTGCGTCACCAAGAGCTGCAGCTGCTGCAAATACTACAATTGTTTCTTGCAAATTAAACCCTAATTGTGCGCAAATTGGAACAAATATTACTGCCAAAATAGGGATTGTACCAAAAGACGTGCCTATTCCGATTGTAATAAATAAACCTGTAATAAGCATTAATAATGCGGCTGCAATTTTGTTTGATGGCATTATTGCCATTGTTGAATTTACAAGCGATTCAATTCCGCCAGTTTGTTTTAAAACAAGAGCAAAACCTGCGGCTACAAGCATTACGAATGCAATGTAACCCATTAAACCAATACCTTCATCAACAAGATTATCCATTTTTTTATGTTTGATTGTGCCTGTTCCAAAGATAATTCCTAAGCCTACAAGAGCACCTAGTGGCAAGGATTTTGTCCACAATTGAACTCCAAGAGTTGCAATCGCTGCAAGCAAAGTTATATAGTGTTCTTTTGTAAGTTTTGTGTCAGTATTGTCAATGTCTTTTACTGTAACATCTTTGTACTCTCGAGGTTTGCGGTATGAAATGAATATTGCAACTAAAAGCCCAACGAACATACCTAAACCTAAAATCCAAGTTGATTTCCAAATTTCGTTTATTGAAACATTCATTCCATTTTGAACCATATTATCTGCCAATAAGCCTTGAAAAATTAGTCCAAAACCGGCAGGAATAACGATATATGGCGCTTTTAGACCGAATGCTAAGCAACAAGCAATAGCACGTCTGTCAATTTTTAAAACATTCATTACATGCAATAATGGTGGAATTAAAATCGGTATAAACGCAATGTGTACTGGGATTAAATTTTGAGATAATATAGCGATTACTGTTAAAATCAAGTATAAAATAAATGCATTATTTTTAATTAATTGAGTGATTTTTTTTGCTAAAACGGTTGCTAATCCTGTGTGGGTCATAGCTGCAGCAAAAGCGCCCAAAAGAATGTAACTCAAGGCAGTTTCGGCATTTGTTCCCATACCAGAGATAAATGTGTTCATTATATCTGTAATTCCCATGTGGGCAATAAGTCCTGCAACAATGGCAGAAATCATAATTGACAACAAAACATTAATTTTGCATAAACAAAGTACGCAAAGTAGAATGATTGAAATTAATACGGGATTCAAAAAAATCGTGCTATCCATATATTTAGAATAGCACGAATATTTTTATTTTAAAATTTTGATTATTTCCCAGGTGCTAATTCAAACTTGCTGTTTGGTTTGAACTTGTTTTTGTAAACTTCAACGTGTGGTTGGAAAACTTCTGGTAATTTTTCAGTATTAGTAATCGCAACTTGACGTCTTAACATACCTGTATAAACCGTTTCAAAGTGTTTTGATTGAACGTATTCACCAATTGCTTCAGGTCTAATAGCACCGTTTTCTACTTCAAGAATTTCTAAACCCACAGGAGCTGTTTCAAGATATGAAACAAGTACTGCAGAAACATATTTTCTGTAATTTTCAGAAATATCAGGTGTCATAATGGTCATAACCATGTGATACTTGTCTCTGTTTTGTGGGTAGAAAAAGCCTTCTGAAGCATAATGCATGCTGTCTGGTGCTTTTGAAGATACAAAATCAAAATCTTTTAGCGATTCTAAGTATAATTGTTTAATCCAATTTTCACCGCCAGTTTCAAACAAGTGTCCAAAATATTGTTGTTGAGTTAATTTGTAACCGTAATCTCTAGAATATACGTTAAATATGGCTGCTAAGCCGGCTGGATTGTCGCTTGCGTTTTCGTTTAAGCAGAAACCTGACATTTTTTCAGCACTTTTTAACATTCTAACTGCTTTTGCTTTTGGAAATCCTGCATAAGCATTTACGAATAAGCCTGCATCATCAAACATACTGAAACGACCACCTACACCATCGTGAATATATAATTCTTTGATGTATGAGTTATCCTTGCCGTTTTTGTGTCCGATTTTGCCTCTTAAATTAGCTTTTGTTGCTGTTTTGTCTGTACAAATTGCAAAATGGCTTTGTGCTTTTGTTTTTGCTTGAGCTTCATTTAAACCTTGCTTTTGGTAATATTCCACCAACATATTTTCAAATCTTGTAAATGCATCTTTTGTTTCAAAGGTTGTGCCAGATTTTGATACTACTAAGAAATTCAAATCTTGAACAGGGTGATTAACTTCTTTTAAAAAGTTAGAAAAACTGATTGGATCAATATCTGAGTAGAAATAAACTTTGCCCTTGTTGCCCAAACCGTTCATATTCAATAAAAATTCAGCTGTATGTTTAGAACCGCCAATGCCTAAAACAACAAGAGGTCTGTCAACTTTGTCTTTTCTCGATTTTAGCTTAGTTGCTTGTTCGTAAATCTCGTCTAAGTGAGATTTTGTTCCATGAACAGTCATTTGTTCTGTTGGCAAATCTACCCATTTTAAAAATTGTTTTGTGTCATTTTTTCTTGCTTTGAAATCTTTTACAACTGTTGACATGTCTGATGCGTAGTGTTTGGTTACCTCATAAAAATTAGCATAAGGTGTTTTGTTCTTCATCGGTGTTAAATAAGATTGTGTATATGGCCATTTTACGGCTGTTGCTGTTTTTACTGTTGCAATGTTTGTTTTTGTGTTTGCAACAGCTATCAAATTCATTTTGTTTACATCAGGGTTAATCATTGCTGATGCTAATAATTCAAATAACATTTTGTCTCCTATTAATTATAAATTGTTACGTCTTCTGTTAGTTTGATTCTAAACGCTGTATCTGCTGGAATTGAGATTGAACCACCTTTTGAGAAAATTGCTATGACAGGTGATGCAACAATGTTTGCACCAAATACAACTAATCCAGAGGCAAGTGTAAAAGGACTGAAAATGAAGGTTACGCCTTCACCTGCAAGTTTTTTTGTTGCCTTCCACATCTTGTCATTGAATTTCTTTCCTGGAGTAATTGATTTTGCTAAGTTACTCCAATATTTGCGTTTACCTTTTATATTATTAAAATAAATATGTTTGTAATTAGCTTTTGTAACTTTACCGCAAACTTCTTGAGTTTTGCCGTTGATAATAACTTTTTCAATTCTAATTACAATCAATCCCCCGTTACCTGTAAGTTGAGGTGTATGAGAATCTGAAATTACGCCAACAAATCTTGTATTTTCTGGTAATGTGAAATATTTTGTTTTAATTGGTTTAGGTAATTTGAAATAAACCTTCGTGCCTGCAGTCATTTTATCAGAAATTGCTGAGGTGTTTCTAATAGTAAAAGAAGTTCCACGTCTTAAAGCTAAAGTTTGACCGTAACTCTTATATTTTTGTTGAGTTACAACCTGTTGTTTTGGCACTTGCGTAGTCTTTGTGTTTGCTTGAGTTGGTTTATTATACGGTTTTGTAAAATCTTCATTCGATTGCAATGGCTTGTCATTCTTCAATTTATCTGGTAAATTTGGCAACAAGTCATTTTCAATCTTATTCGGATTATATTTTCTTCTTATTTCATAATCAACAGATGCGTCTATATCAAGCACTGCAAATGCCGGTAGACACATCATGTTGAAAATTATTAAACTAATAAAAATTCTATTTAAGAAGTTCATTAATTGCCTTAGCAGCTCTTTTACCTGCACCCATAGCGTTAATCGCTGTTGAAGGACCTGTTGGTGCAACATCGCCACCTGCATAGATTCTAGGAATTGAAGTTTCACCTGTGTCACCGTTGATTACAATATAACCTTTTTTGTCTGTATCAAATGCCATATTGTCAGCTACTGCTGATTTTTGGATAATAGGATTTGGACCTGTACCTAATGCAACAATTACGCTATCAACGTCCATAACTGTATATTTGCCTGTTCCGATAGGTTTTCTTCTACCGCTTTCATCAGGTTCACCAAGTTCCATAATTTCAAACTTCATGCCTTTTACATAGCCTTCTTCGCCTAATATTTCAACAGGAGCGTGTAATAAATCAAAGATAACGCCTTCTTCTTTTGCGTGTCTGATTTCTTCTTTTCTTGCTGGAAGTTCTGCTTCTGTACGTCTGTAAACGATATGCACTTCTTCAAAACCAGCTCTTAAAGATGTTCTAGCTGCGTCCATTGCTACGTTACCACCACCAATTACGGCAACTTTTTTACCAACTCTTAATGGTGTTGGATATTTATCATCATTTGCGTGCATCAAATTTACACGAGTTAAGAATTCGTTTGCTGAATATACGCCATTTAAGTTTTCACCAGGAATACCCATCATTTTTGGAAGTCCTGCGCCTGAACATATAAATATTGCGTCATAACCATCATCTTCAAGTTGTTTCAATGTGATTGATTTACCAACAATAACATTTTTATTGAATTTTACACCCATAGCTTTTAAAGCGTCTAGTTCTCTATCTAAAACTACACGAGGTAATCTGAAAGGTGGAATACCATATCTCAATACACCGCCAAGTTCGTGCAATGCTTCAAATACAGTAACTTCGTGACCGGCTTTCCTTAGGTCAGCAGCTGCTGTAATTCCGGCACAACCAGAACCAACGATTGCAACTTTTTTGCCTGATGGTTTAATTTCTGTTTCTGCTGCTTTAGTTTTGTCACCAACGTATCTTTCCAACGCACCGATTGCAACTGCATCGCCTTTAATACCTAAAACGCATTTGCCTTCGCATTGTCTTTCCTGTGGGCAAACACGTCCACAAACTGATGGTAACATACTTGATTGTCTAATTACTTCACCTGCTTTGTCAATATTGCCTTCTTTTACTTCGTGAATGAAGGCTGGAATGTTAATATTTACAGGACAACCAGAAACGCATCTCGGATTTTTACAGTTTAAGCATCTTGAAGATTCAAGTTTTGCTTGTTCGTCTGTAAAGTTTTCTTCTACTGCATCAAAATTAGTCTTTCTGATGTTTGGATCTTGTTCGTGTTGTCTTTGTCTTTCTACTGCCATAATTTTTCTCCAATAAGTTTTTTCTTAATTTTAAAATAAAGGAGTTTATTATGCAAATATTTTAACAATAAAAGGTACTGTCTTTTAAACAGTACCATTAAATTAAAATAAGAGTGATTATGAAATTTTTAAACTTTTGTCATTCCGCACTTGTTGCGGTATCTTTGGTCTTTACGCCCGAATTGTTCGGATTGTAGCTTATACCGAAAATCCTTTTTGATTATTGCTTCACTCGGACAAGTTGTTTGCTTCACTACGTTGTCGCAAACATTGTCCTCATTACTTCGGGTTGGGTTCGCTTACGCTCACACGGCACCCTACGCAAAATCAAACTACGCAAATGTCTTGAATGAATCTTCAGAGTTTTTCTTAACTACTGATTGAACAGATTCCATTTCAGTTTGAACAGCATTGTGTTCAGTATCAAGCTGTTTCAATTTCAATTCTAACTCTTTATCTTGAGCTTGAATAATTGATGTTTTAGCGTTGATGTTATTCATTTCTTGCTCATACAAGTAGTTTTGATATGTATATTCATTCATCGCATCGTTGTAAGCGTCATCATCAGTTACAGTTTTTGTTGTAACTGCAAAGTCTTGGGTATTACCTGTTGTTGGAGTGTAAGTAAAGCCTGTAAGACGGTTTTGCTTATCTCTTGTAACAATACAAGGTGTATAATATTCGCTCTTTGGAACTTCTCTTGTGCCAGCAGTGTAGTAGCTACATTTTTTATCAGATGCAGCAGTTGCGGCTCTTGCTTTTTCAAGTTCAGTTCCCTTAAAATATTGATAAATAGGTTTTTCATCTGTACCAACATTTGCAATATACATTTCACCAGAACCGTTACAAATATCGGTACTCTTGTAAGCATCTTCGTGAATTTTATTAGTTGCATCATTTTCATATTTGTACAAGCTGACAGTTTTACCTGATGATGTTGTAATTTGATATGTTTGGTATGTTTTAGTTGATGTATATCTATCATCTGTAAAGTTTACTTTGTTAGATGCAACAGAAACTTGATTTGTTGTTGGGCAGACATTAAATGCATCTTCTGTTGTTACGTAAGAATAAGCAACTGTATATTTGTTATCAGTACCTTTAACCTTTGTTACCTGTGAAATAGTTGCTTCTTCATTGCTACCAGGAACAGTAAATGTATACTCAACCTTAGTATAATCATTAGTGTTTGGTGGAGTTGGAACAGAAAGGACCAACATCTGATTATATAAGTTTGCAGACTCATTAGACAACACTGTTCTTTGTTGGTTAATTTGTTGTCCTTGGTATTCAATATTTGTTTTTCTTGCGGTAAGATTTAAAAATCTCGCCTGTGATGCTGCCATGCCCATAATTTATGTCCTTTCGGTAAACTCTTTCTTTTTTTATTTAATGATATTTTTTAAATTATCAATAAATTTCTCCTGTTTTTTGTGAATTGATTTTACTTGTAATACTTGTATAAGATGCAAGGATGTATTGGTGCAATGAGATAACGCAAAGTTTATAATGCATCTACGTCTCAATGCCTTTAGTCATCTATTATGCAAACGTCTTGAACGAATCTTCTGTATTTTTCTTACATACAGCTTTTACAGATTCCATTTCGGTTTGAACAGCGTTGTGTTCTGTATCAAGTTGTTTCAAGCGTAATTCTAATTCACGGTCTTGAGCTTGAACTACTGATGTTTTAGCGTTGATTTGGTTCATTTGTTGTTCATACAAGTAGTTTTGGTATGTGTATTCATTCATCGCATCGTTATACGCTGCATCATCAGTAATTGTTTTTGTTGTTACTGCAAATTCTTGCGAATCTCCGTCGGCAGGGGTATAAGTGAAACTTGAAACCCTGTTGTTTTTATCCCTAGTAATTTTACAAGGGGAATAAGATTCAGTTTTTGGAACAGTTACAGTTCCAGCTGAGTAGTAACTTGCTTTGCCATTACCTGTTGTGCCCACTGCTTTATCTAAATCTGAGCCTTTATAATATTGGTAATTTGGTTTTTCATCTGTACCAATGTTTGCCATGTACATATCACCGGTACCATTACAAAGATTATCATAAGCATCTTTGTGTTGTGCGTCTGCACTTGTAACTTCGCCATATTTATATAGTTTTAGTACCTTGCCTGTAGCAGTCGTTATTTGGTAAGTTTGATAAGATTTTACATTTTTAGGGTCACGATTATCACTAATGCTTACTTTTGTTGGATCAACAGTAGATTGGTTTGTTGTTGGACAAATATTAAATCCTTGTTCTTGCTCAACGTAAGAATATGTTACGGTATATTTGTTATCTGTACCTTTAACTTTTGTAATTTGAGAAACAGTTGCTTCATTTTCAGTTCCTGGAACCATGAATGCATATTCGACTTTTGTATAGTCGTTAGTATTCGGTGGAACTGGTACTGATAAACTCAACATTTGGTTATACAAATTAGCAGACTCATTTGATAAGGCTGTTCTTTGTTGGTTAATTTGTTGACCTTCATATTCAATATTTGTTTTTCTTGCAGTTAGGTTTAAAAACCTAGCCTGCGATGCTGCCATGCCCATGATTTTGTCCTCACATTGTGTGTTATCTCTCTCGTCGGTTAATTTAATGATGGAATTCAAAAAAGCAACATAATATCCTCTACTTGATGTAAACAATTGTAAACCATGTTCCAAAAAGGCTTTATATAAGCACATTCTAATGTGTATATTTTTATAAAAATAATGATTTTTGACTAGCTATTTGCAAATTTTTCTAAAAATTACATGTGAAAAATTTAAAAATACATGCCAAAAGATTGTTAAAAATCATGCTAAAAACTTTATGTATTTGTAATTAAACTTTTTAAGTGATATATATTATATATATAAGAATATTGAAAGGAATTATTCATGGAAAAGAACAATGAAACTTTGCATGTCTTAAGACACTCGGCTTCACACATAATGGCTCAAGCCGTTCAATCTTTATTCCCACATGCCAAACTAGCAATCGGTCCAGCAACAGATACAGGCTTTTATTATGATTTTGACTTAGATGAACATACTTTTACGGAAGAAGATTTGACGAAAATTGAAGATAAAATGAAAGAAATCTTGAAACAAAATCTTACTTTTGAAAAATATGATGTTGAAGATGTTGATGCTAAAATCGCTGAATTTAAGGCTCAAGGCGAAATTTATAAAGCTGAATTGTTAGAAGAACATAGAAACGATCACCCAACACTATATTTAACAAAAGACAAAGACGGCAATGTGTTATTTAACGACCTTTGTGCAGGTCCTCATGTTCCGAATACAAGCTATATCAAAGGTAACGCTATCAAATTATTAAAAGTTGCAGGCGCTTATTGGAGAGGTAATGAAAAGAACAAAATGTTGCAACGTATTTATGCTACTGCTTTTTGGACAAAAGAAGACTTAGCTGATTACTTGCACATGCTTGAGGAAGCTGAAAAACGTGACCATAGAAAATTAGGTGCAAAACTTGATTTATTCTCAGTAAGAGAAGAAATCGGTGCTGGCTTAGTTTTATGGCACCCAAATTTATATACAGTAAGAGAAGAAATTGAAAATTATTGGAGAACAGAACACAGAAAACGTGGTTATGTAATTGTTCAAACTCCACAACTTGCTAAATCTAAATTGTGGGAACTTTCTGGACACATCGACCACTATAAAGAAAACATGTTCTTTATTCAAAAGGAAAATGAAGATGATGATCAATACATTGTAAAACCAATGAATTGTCCGTTCCACATTTTGATTTACCAATCACAAAGACACTCTTACCGTTCATTACCATTGAGAATGGCAGAATTAGGTACAGTTTACAGACGTGAAAAATCAGGAGCTTTGTCTGGCTTAACTCGTGTACAAGGCTTTACTCAAGACGATGCTCACATCTTCTGTACACCCGAACAATTAGTAGATGAAATCAACAATATTATTGACTTTGTTGCTGATACAATGGCAATCTTTAAAATGGGATTTGAAGTTGAATTATCAACAAGACCAGAAAGTTATGTAGGTAGCATTGAAAATTGGGATTTAGCAGAAGCTGGTTTAAAAGAAGCAATGGATAAACGTGGTATGAAATACGACATTAACGAAGGTGATGGCGCATTTTATGGTCCAAAAATTGATTTCAAGGTTAAGGACGCAATTGGTAGAACATGGCAATGTGCTACAATTCAATTAGACTTTAACTTACCTGAAAGATTTGATATTAAATATCAAGATAAAGACGGTCAATTGAAAACTCCTGTAATGTTACACCGTGTAATATTTGGTTCAATGGAGCGTTTTCACGGTATCTTAATTGAACACTTTGCAGGTGCATTCCCAACTTGGTTGGCTCCAACTCAAGTTGCAGTTGTTCCAATTTCAAACGAAAAACATGCAGACTTTGCAGAAAAAGTTTATAAAAAACTTAGAGAACAAGGCATTAGAGCTTACTTAGATGACCGTTCAGAAAGTATGAATTACAGAATTAGAGAAAACTTGCAAGATAAGAAAGTTCCTTATGTTGCAGTAGTAGGCGACAAGGAAATTGAAGCTAATTCAGTTGCGGTACGTCAAAGAGGCGTTGGTCAAATTGGTACAAAGACTGTTGATGAATTTGTAGATATGATTTTGGACGAAATTAAGACTAGAAAATGCTAATTGAAGGTTCAATTTCGTCAAAAAAAACTCAAATGTTGGTTGAAGAATATGCTCGATTATTGAATTCGGGCATTTCATCAGCCGACATTTTGGTATTAGTGAATAATTCAACCGCAAAAGAAAATTTTATAAACAAAACTTTTGAATTATTAAATATTGATTGTGTTGAAAAAATGCAAGTTTATTCATTTTTTGGACTTGTTTACAATACAGTAATGGACAATTGGGCGTTTTTAGAAAACAAACTTTCAAATGGTAATCCTGTTGTAATTCCTAATATGATTGGATTAGAGATTTCTCAATTTATGTTAAAGGATATTATTAAGGATATCAAATTTGAAGGCTATAACTCTAAAAAATCCTTATTACAACAGCTTTTTAGACGTTATTCTTTGATTATACAAAACAATCTTAATGAAAAAGAGGTTGATTGGCGCTCAAATGAAGTGTTGAAGGAAGGTTTTTCAAATGATGCGAAAAGTGCCTTAAAAACTTTAATGGCTAAAACGCTTAATTACAGAAGTTTTGATTACTTAAGGCAAAGTTTGCTATTTAATTATATATATAAAAATACAGAGGTTTTTAAAAATATTAAATTTCTGTTAATTGATGATGCTGACGAAA
>ERZ1023839.57-NODE-57-length-38163-cov-13.243440_pt1 | contig 38163 bp, 34 predicted proteins | sample MGYA00380383_ERZ1023839 | MGnify/ENA primary metagenome ERZ1023839 (study PRJEB33179, sample SAMN07449065) | human gut metagenome | biome: Human-gut; feature: Human associated habitat; material: Faeces | host: Homo sapiens | place: India:Kasaragod | collected... | reverse complement strand
CCCTCAGCATCCGCATCAGCTATTATTCTTCCAAAATATTCTTTTCCATTTGAATCTTTATAATCTTCTGGTATACTAACATTGACTGTTGAATCTTGAATATTTATATTTGGTGTCGGATATTGAAAAACTTCAACTTCTTTATATATTTCGTTAGGATACTCAACTTTATATATACCTATATTTTTTTTATCAATACTTGTTATATTTTCGGGATATATTTTATTACCATTTAAGTCAATTTGTTTTAATGTTATTCCGGCATTATTAGTTTTTTTATAATTTGGATCATATCCCAATGCCTCTTTGATTTTATTTTGGTTTTCCTCATTATTTAAATAGTTTGGATCATAATATAGATAACTTGATTCAGCATTTGGACATGACTCTCCATCACATTTTGTTATATGATCATTACTTAACCATGCGATATCACAATATTTTTCCTTCTCTGGTGAGTTAGAAGTTACTGCTTTTGATCCACTTAAACATACTGCATAATCATATTCATCTTTATCTTTTATTATTAATACATATCCATTTTTATATTTTTCACTAAGTAGGAAATCATTTTTATCCCTATATTCTTTTACAGAATCAATGTATTTATTAGTGATTAAATCGCTCAAAGTTATATTGCCTGATTCTAGATATTCTTTTGGCCTCTTATCAGGATTATCTTTCCAATATGACTTTGCTGCTGCTAAAACGGACTTGTCTAATTTGTCATAATATTCCTTTTCAAATTTTTTACTTAAAGCATTATAACTCGGTACTGCAATTGCTAAAATTACTCCTAGTATTACAATAGTTGCTAATATTTCAGTTAATGTAAAACCCTTCTTATTTTTCATATTACATATGCTCCTTTTATTATCAACTACATTATATCATGTATCTATCTAATCTAAAATAAGGTTAAAAAATAAAATAATTATTTTACGTAAAAAAAAGTAAATGATTTGGTTCATTTACTTTCCAATTAATTTTGCATTATTAATTTTGTAATCATATGAATCTATAATTCTATAAAGTGTAGTTTCACTAATTGTTTTTTCTTCTTGTTGTTTAAGTGATGGAATAGTTATTATAAATGAACTAATTTCTTCACCTTTTTTATTATAGAATTTAAATTCTAGATTAACGTCTTCTAATGTTGCATCTGAAATATTTTTTACCTTTACACTCATCGATGCTTCATTGTAGTTTTTTCTTTCTGATGTTATTTGCATATTTGAAGTTTGTAATCCAACTATTTTATGTACCTCTTTTATTTTTTTAGAATTATTTGTTCTTTTGCCCAAAAAACTTGTATCACAGACATCACATTTTTTTATATTATTTGTGTCAAACGCATATGTTTTGTCTGAGGTGTAACTGATGTAGTTAATTACTCCTGCGGTTATTAATACTGCTAAGGCCACTAAAACTATTATTATCTTAATCTTTTTATTTTTCATATTCATCACTACCAATCTACCCAATCTCCAGGTACCCAACAACTTGTACATACTTTACCTACTCCAAGCGAACCTCCACCACATAAATTACTAGGATTCACATTACCAACAAACCACATTTTTCCTCCAGTATATTGCCAGTTTGTACTGTTATAGTATGCAGCAGTAGAAGTATTAGTTAAAATCATTCCTTTAAAGTTTTGTTTTGCATATGCTTGACCTGCGGCCTTACGACAGTATAATCCATAATCTTCATTTGGGAAAGCATAGAATCTTGTTTTATTAATTTTTACTATAGCGTACAATGTCATATTAGAGGATACTGTAATTGTAGCATTTGGAGAATACTTTGTACCTGTTCCATTAGAATTTGTATACCAGCCACTTACAGTTACTAAATTTGAATAAGGATTATTTCCTTTCTTTTTTACTGCTGAGTTAGTGGATTGACTTCTTTGATTTCCTCCACTAGGCGCAGTAAGATTTTCAAGTTTTATCTGACATGAATTTCCAGTTGTTTGACAACTTTTTGTTGTGTTTGTCTGACTCATCCAAACAGCTTTTAAATGATCAAATGTAACAGTAAATGTTTTTACACTCTTTTGATTCCAAACAGCATATAATTGGATTGAAGTAGTAACTTTTACTTGAGCACCATCAGCATATTTTACAGTTGATGAACCAGAACTTGTAGACCATCCTGCAAAGGTATATCCTTCTCTTGTAAATGTATTTTTAGTTAATGTTTTTGTTTCTCCACTTTTAATATTTTTTATTGGTGACATACTTCCTGTACCGCCATTAGAATTAAATGTAATTGAATAAGTTGCGGTAGTAGTAGAATCATTCGGTTCACTCGTTTCACTACTGTTACCGGCATTATCTGTACATTTAGCATAATAAGTTTTTACATTTTTATCTCTTGCCAAGATTATATATCTGCTCCAAGAAGCATTTGCTGATGTTTTATAATAAATCTTATCTTTTCCTGAACCCCCTATATTATCAAAACATATTGGTATTACATTAACAGAAGTATATTCTATTACTACACTTGGTGGGGTTTTATCATATTTTATCTTTGTTTCTTCTGAAACTGAATTTCCTGCTTTATCTGTTACTGTTACTGTTATCGTTTCATTATACATATCCGTTTCAATTGGAATAAAGTACCTCTTATATCCATTTTCTGAATATGTTTTATATGCTGAAACTGAACTATATTCATCTGGATCTTGTTCTTGTACTCCAGAAGCATTATATGAAATTGTACCAAACTTCTTTGTTATTTTAACCTCATCAATTCCACTAAGTTCATCTTTTACAAATACATTATAATAAATTCTTGGTGCACTATTTGTCCATTCCATTCCTCCACTTGGCTTCTTAGTGCCAGTAGATGATGTGTATGAATAAAGTTCCTTATAAGATGTTGTTGTGACTTTTATATCTACAAGTGGTTTAGTTTTATCTATTTTTATGTATTGAATATTGGAAAGTCCTAGATTCTTGCCATCTTTATCACGTAATCTAAAATTGTATTCTGTTCCTGTTGACTTTTCGGATACTTTTGTATTTTCACTTACTACTACATCTTTTACTGCCTCGTGATTATCATCTATAGTTACATCTATTAGCTCATTGTTTTTTGATGCGTTAACTATTGAATTATCCGTTGTAATATCCTTTGCCGTTAGCCTTATTGTTACATCCTTATTTGTCCAATTATAATCATATAGCTTATTTGGATCATTATCTATAAATGATTTTATGTCTAATGATGGATCCAATTTTGGAGTTATAGTTATTTCGGTTTCATCTGAAATTCTGCTTGTATTTTCTTCTGTATCGTTCCATCTAAATTGTGCTGTTACTATTCCATTGCAAATATTTGAGCTGTTAACAAATGAGTGAGTATTATTGCCACCTTCAATATCAACCCAAGTATTCCATTTACCACTGCACGTTTTTTCTCTATATTGATATTTAGAAAAACTGGTTTGTAAATTTCCTACTTTTTTTTCGTTGTCATCTGTTTCCCAACTCAATTTTACCATACCATTACTTTGTTCAACATCTGGTGCATCATATCTAACTACATGTAACACTTTTGTTTTCGTAATATCTTGATCTTCTGTTTTTATTCGATAAGTTAAATTATATGTTTGATCTTTCTCTTTTGCAGTTCTTAAATCAATCGCAGTAATATTTTCTGGATAATATTTAGTGCCCCCTAATTTTACTTCTTCTAAAGGTGTTTCCGAAGAAGAAGATCTTTTGGCGAGTTTTTTTTCTACACTAAGTTTTTCCTTTATAGTTTTCGGATTGTTTGTTTCTGAATAATATAAGTATATGGATATGGGTTTATCACCTCCATAATCTGCTATAAAGGTATTTGCTCCATTACTCAACCAGTTGGGATCACAATTATTAGTATTTGTATCCTTATTTATACCTAAAGTTTTCAATGAAGCAGCATTTAATTCTTTTGCTTCTTCCAATGATTCATCAGTAGTACCAGGTTCTAAATAACACATTTTATAGTCGTAATCTTTCTCTTTTTTTACTATTATAATACGTCCTTTTAAATCGATATTTGATTTATAACCTTTTATGTCATCTATATTTTTGCTTGTTTTAAGTTCACTAAAAGTTACTACACTAGAATATAAAAGTTCTGCAGGTCTTGACTCTGCATTTTCTTTATAATATGATTTAGCAGCTGCTAAAACAGAGCCCTCTAGTTTTTCATAATATGCCTTTTCAAATTTTTTACTTAAAGAATTATAGCTTGGTACTGCAATTGCTAGAATCACTCCTAGAATAGCAATAACTGCAAGTATTTCAGTTAGAGTAAAGCCTTTTTTGTTTATCTTTCTATTCATAACTATCCTCCCTACTATTTAATTTATTGTAACAAATTCACTAGCTTTTTTCAAGCATTCAGGTCATATATAGTAGCATTTTTTTATTTTACTAATAAACTATATTAGAAAACGTAAAAAAGGAGGAATGTTTATGTATTATTACGGTGGAGGCAGTTCATGTTGCCAAAACACTGGTTATCCTTCATATGGCTATCCAGCTTATCCTTATTATGGAAATAATACTTCTTCATATGCAATTATATTAGTATTATTTATCCTATTAGTAATTGTAATTGGTTCTAGATGGTCTCACTAACAAAGAGCTAAAAGAGTGTTAGCTCTTTTTCTTTGCAAAAATACATCTTTGTGTTATAATACCCATGTTGGAAGTGATTATATATGTTAAGAAATAAAGACATTTTAGATGAAAAAAATAAATTATTAAGACAAACTAGTAAAGAAGTTACATTTCCTATGGAACAAGACGATCTTGTTGCGATTGATAAAATGATTGAATATTTAAAAAATAGTCAAATTGAAGAAATAGCTGAAAAGTATAACTTAAGACCTGGTATGGGTATGGCCGCTGTACAAATTGGTATACTAAAAAGATTCTTTACTGTTGTATATGAAAAAGATGAGGGAGAATTTGATGTTTATGTTGTTATTAATCCTAAAATAACATCAACTTCTACTGAAAAAATATATGTTGAAGATGGCGAAGGTTGTTTAAGTATTAACCGCCCCACTGAAGGAATTGTTCCAAGATTTGCTAGGATTACAGTTGAAGGATATGATACAAAGGGAAATAAAATTAAACTTCGACTTAGAGAGGATTTAGCAATTGCCTTTCAACATGAAATAGATCATTTAAATGGAATATTATTTATAGATCATATAGATAAAAATAATCCTTTTAAGGATGCTAATAAATATAGAGCAATATAAAAGTAAGTTTGCAAATTACACAAACTTACTTTTTTTCTTTTAATCTAACTTTTATAGTTTCACCTGGTTTAAATTTATCTCCTGCTTTTATACTTTGCTCATATACGTAACCAGTTCCACTAAATTCTACTTTTATATTAAGAAGTTTTTGTAAAACAATTACTTCACTTTTACTATAACCTGTTATATCTGGCATAATATCAGTATTAGAATTAGTTACTAAGAATACCTTATCTATTTCTGAGACAGTTGCACCTGCTTTTGGATATTGAACGGTTATTCTATTTCCATTTCCTATTACTACTACATTTATTTTATTTTTAGTAAGAGTATCTTTTACTGTATCAACATTATTATTTATATATGAATCTAATGTATAATTAGTTAAGTTTTTATTTTCTTCTTTCTTACCATTATATATTCCTAAATAATTACTTGTATTTTTAACTATTTCTTTTACAACTTCTGACATTAATTTAGTACTACTAGGGTTTTTAGCAGCAACATACATTATTACTTCTGGATTATCTTTTGGAAACATACCAGCAAATCCTCTTATTACTTGATTATTGTAGTATCCTTTTCCTGATTCCCTAGCGATTTGTGCAGTACCAGTTTTTGCGATTATATCATATCCATCCATATAATAGTAATATCCAGTTGAGGTTCTACTATTACCATTTATTACACTTTCCATCAAATCTTTTATTTTTGATACTGTCTCAGTAGAGGCAACTTTTTCTAATTCTTTCTTTTTACCTTTATATATAACTTTTCCAGTATTTTGATCTACTATTTTATCAATTATATATGGTTGTAATAAGGTGCCATTATTAGATATTGATGTTAATGCTTTTATATTTTGAATAGATGTTGTTGTAATTCCTTGTCCAAATCCTGCATTAAATACTTCTGTTTCATATTTGAATGCTAATTTACCACTTACTTCATTTGCTAATTCAATATTTGTTTTAGAACCAAATCCAAGTTTTTTGTAATAATCCATAAGTAAATTTCCATTTAAATGCTTATTTATTAAATTAATTACACCAACATTACTAGAAAGTGCGAATCCTTGATCATAAGTGATTTTACCCCAACCACTTCTCAACCAGTCACCTATTTCTGTACCATCTTTTGTTTTATATATACCTGATGTATATTTTTCGCTTCCATTATACTCTCCATTTTCCATAGTTGCCATATAAGAGAATATTTTCATAGTACTACCAGGTTCATATGCATATGATATGTTATAGTCTAAGTAATTTGTCATATCTCTTAAGTTAGGGTCAAATGTTGGATATGTAGAAGAAGCTAGTATAGCCCCTGTTTTAGCATTAGCAACCATTATTGTCATCCAGTCTGCATCATATTTGTCTAATGCTTTAGATATTGCTTGTTCTACAAATAATTGGATACTTGCATCTATTGTTAAATATATATTATTTCCATCTTTCGCAGGTTCAGTTAATTCTTTTGTTCCTGCTATTTTATATCCATTTCTATCCTTCTGATAATAATTATATCCATCAGTACCGCTTAATTCTTTATCAAACTTAGCTTCTATTCCTAGTTCTCCTACTATTTTTTCTTCTGGTTTACCATTTTCATTTTCTTCAGTTCTAAGTTTTGCATATCCAAGTGTATAAGATAAGAATCTTCCATATGGATAATTTCTTTTTTGTGTTTCAATAAAATCTATTCCAGGAAGTTTTAGCTCTTCTATTTTTTCTTTTGTTAATTCACTTATTCCCTTTGCTTTATTACCAAGTTCTGTTTGATATACATTTTCTTTTGAAAGATATGCTAATGTTTTATCATAGTCCATATCTAATATTTCTGATAACTTCTTTGCGGTATATTCTTTATCAACAACATGTTTTGGATTCTCTGGGTTAGTTGTTCTAGATGGATCAAGATATGCAATTACTGTATATGATGAAACGTTTTGTGCAAGCACATTTTCATTTACATCATAAATTGAACCACGTTTAGCGTACAATACATCTGTTTTTGTTGTTCTTTTTTTAGCAAATTCTTGTAGATCAATTCCATCTATATTTTTAGATAGTGATAAATAACTTATTCTTGCAATTATTACAATAAAAAAAAGAATAGTGCCTAATATAACGAAAGCATTTAACTTTATTGTATTAGTACTTTTCTTTTTCATACATGACTCCTTTATTCATCACCAATAGTTTTGATGTTATCATTATTATAACTCAAACCTTTAGAATCTGCAACCTCTTGTATCTTATCAAGAGAGGCAAGTTCATTTATTTTCATTACTAAACTTTCATTTTTCTTTTCTTGTTTAGTTAATTCTTTTTTTGATTTTTCTACTTCATAATTGATTTTTGATAGTGTTGCTTGAGAAAATACAATTACAAATGGTGAAGCAAGCACTAAAACAAAAGTGAATGTATAAATTAACTTTTCAAACTTACCCATTTTAACTTTTTTCTTTAAAAGCTTTTTCTTTTTCATATTTTCCCCTTTCACTACCTTATTTTATTCTTTCTATTACTCTTAGTTTAGATGATCTAGCTCTGTTATTGTTTTCTAGTTCTTCTAAACTAGGAACAATTGCTTTATTATTTACTAGCCTAAAATCTGGTAAATATTCATCTGGTATATTAGGTAGGCCTTTTACTCTTGAATCAATTTTTGCTTTCTCCTTGAATATGTTTTTTACAATTCTATCTTCTAATGAATGGAATGTTATTACCACTACTCTTCCACCTACATCAACTATATCCAATGCTTGATTTAGAGCTTGTTTTAATACTTCTAATTCATTATTTACTTCTATTCTTATTGCTTGAAATACTTTGCGTGCTGGATGTTTATCTCTTTTTGCTTTTTCTGGCATAGCAGATTTAATTATTTCAACTAATTCTAATGTAGTTTCAATTTTCTTTTCCGCTCTTGCTTTTACAATTGCACGTGCTATACTTTTTGAATACTTTTCTTCTCCATATTCAAAAAATATCTTAGCTAATTTTGCTTCATCATAGGAATTTACGACTTCATATGCAGATAATTCTTGTTCTGTATTCATTCTCATATCTAATCTTGCATCCAAGTGATAACTAAATCCTCGTTCTTTTTCATCTAATTGAGGACTTGATACTCCAAGATCAAATAATATTCCATCTACTTTAGTTACATTTCGTTTTTTTAATTCTTCTTTTAAATTACAAAAATTACTTTTTATAATTTCATAATTGTTTCCGATACTAGATAGTTTGTTTTTACTAAAATTAATTGCTTCACTATCTTGATCAAAGGCGAAAAGACAACCCCTTCTTACTCGCTTTAATATTTCACTGGAATGTCCAGCATAACCTAATGTAGCGTCTACGTAGATACCGTCTTCTTTCAAATTAAGTGCGGTTATAGACTCTTGTAATAAAACACTTATATGCATATTAATCACCATCTACCCAATTTGAATCAAATAAATTTTCTGCAATGTCTGATAGGTCTTCCTTATTAGTATTATAGAATTTGTTCCAGTTCTCTTCTGACCATATTTCAAGTCGATCTCCCACGCCGACTATAACGCAATTCTTTTCTAAGCCGGCGTAAGAAATCAATGGAGAGGTAATATTGATTCGACCTTGTTTGTCAAATTCCATTGCAGTAGCGCCAGAGAGAAAGAAGCGCATAAAACTACGTGCATCTTTCTTTGTGAAAGGTAGTTGATTTAATTTATTTACTATTTTATCCCAGTGAGGTTTAGGATATACAAATAGGCACTGTTCTAGGCCGCGGGTTATGATAAATGCACGTCCTAGTTCTTCTCTAAACTTTGCGGGTATTATAATTCTACCCTTGTCATCAATTGTATGGTTATATTCTCCCATCAACATATTAATCCCCCACTTTTCACCACTTTCGTCCACTGCTACCCTAATATTACTATCAAAGTTATATTTTGTAAACATTTTTTTATAAAAAATAAAAAAAGACTGTCAAATTGACAGTCTCAAATTAACTTAGTGTTATTTTTCCTTTTTATTGGAATTTAATACAAATATTAGACCAGCACCAATTAATACACATATAACTCCACAAGTGATTGCTATTACCGAATATGTAGCTGCAGTATTTTTTACACTTACTTTTGTTCCACTTGGTTTTGTATTATTCTTATTATCATTATTTGGAGTATCTGGGTCATCCTCTGGAATATATTCCATTGCTTCTATTATACCTTTTAAAACTTCTGTCGCTTCTTTTCCAGTTTTTGTTAGATTTAATTTTAAACTTTTTAATGTTTCTCCATCTAGTTTTTCTGCTTCTATTCCATTATCATTTATTTTTGAATTATAAATATCAACTGTATCGTAATCAAGTTCTAATTCCATAATATAATGCGTGATAAAATTATCTGCGATATATAATGTTAATTTTTCTTTATTGGATTTAGGAGTAATTGTCATTACACCATTTTCTATTTCATATTTAAGCTTAGTACCTTGGTAGTTTATTTCTTGAAATTCTGAGTTAAAGACTATTGGATGTTGATCAGAGGTATCACCAATGCCACCTATACTTTCTTCCTTAGCAAGTTCTGCTTTTAATGCGTTCCAGCTTTCTTCTTTATCTCTTTCATTATATGATAAATTAATTTTAAGTGATTTTGGTATTTCATTTTCTCCCTCTCCAGTTTCTTCTAATGCTAAGCCATCTTTTAAAATATCATATTTATTATAATCCGGATTATACATTAATATATTAAAAGCATTATTACGAGCCCAGATTATTGAATTATTTAATACTTGTGCGGAAAATATTTCACTCTCTTTTGGCTCTTTAAATGTTACCTCAAATATATTATCTTTTATCTCATATGATGTTGTATAATTTTCACATTCTTCGCAAAATTCTTTACTAGCTATATACGTTATTTCTTTTTTCTCTTCATCAAGTTTAATTTCTGCATTAACATCTACAGCTACAGCAAGAAATAATGTCATAGTCATTAATAGACCAAACAAAATTTTAAATATCTTTTTCATAATATAAGCCTTTCTTATACTTCCCTTATCATAATTTAAGTATATTAATTTATATCTTTCTGTGCAAGTTAAATTATGTCTTTTTTATATTTCTTTACGTTTTAAATGTAAAGAAAAAGAAATAGAAGTTGTCTATTTCTTATCTTTTATAATATTTAGTATGTAATCCTTAAACTCATCTTTTGAAACTGTTGTTGTATCAGTACTTCCGTATTTTCTATAACTTACAAGATTATCACTTGATTCTTTATCACCTATTATTAATGAATATGGAATCTTTTTAGTTTGAGATTCTCTCATACGATAACCCAATTTTTCATTTCTATCATCAAGCTCGGCTCTTATATTAAGCTCTTTTAATTCATTTAAAACTTCTTCTGAGTACTTTTTATGAATTTCTGGATTTACTGGAATAATATTAACTTGAACTGGTGATAACCAAGTTGGTAATGCTCCTTTAGTTTCCTCTAATATATATGCCATAAATCTATCTAGTGAACCTAGGATTGCTCTATGTAGTACTACTGGTGTTTTCTTAACTCCATCTTTATCTACATATTTTAAATCAAATTTAGATGGTAAGCAGAAATCTAATTGACAAGTAGATAATGTTATTTCATTTCCTATTGCTGGTTTTACATTAACATCTAATTTTGGCCCATAGAATGCAGCTTCACCAATTTCTTCTGTATATTCAATTCCTAATTCATTTAAAACTTCACGTAATTCATTTTCTGCTTTATTCCACATTTCATCATCTTGATGATATTTCTCTTTATCTTCTGGATCTCTTAGTGATAATACACATCTATAGTTTGTAATATTAAAATCTTTATATACATCAAATATTAAGTCTACAACACTTTTAAACTCTGATTTAATTTGTTCTGGTGTTACAAAAAGATGTGCATCATTTTGACAGAAATGTCTACCACGTTCTATTCCTTTAACTGCACCACTTGCTTCATATCTAAAGTCATGTGCAATTTCACCAATTCTTATTGGTAAATCTTTATATGAATGTAATTTATTTGCATATATCATCATATGATGTGGACAGTTCATTGGACGAAGTACAAATGATTCTCCATCTACTTCCATTGCTGGGAACATATTTTCTTTATAGTGATCCCAATGTCCTGACGTTTTATATAGGTTAACTGTACCTACACATGGTGTTAATACATGAAGATATCCTAATTTTCTTTCTTTTTCTTTTATATAGTTTTCTAATTCTTGCCATATTATATAACCATTTGGTAAGAACATTGGTAGTCCTCTTCCTACTAGATCATCAGACATAAATATATCTAAGTCTTTTCCTATTTTTCTATGATCTCTTTCTTTAGCTTCTTCAAGCATTTTTAAATAAGCATCTAAATCTTCTTGATTGTCAAAACAAATTCCATAGATTCTTTGAAGCATTTTGTTTTTAGAATCGCCTTTCCAATATGCACCACTTACTTTTAAAAGCTTAAAGTATTTTAATTCTTTAGTTGATTCAACATGTGGACCACGACATAAATCAGTAAAGTCCCCTTGAGTATAACAAGAAATAACTGTATCGTTTTCATCCATTCTAGATATTAAATCTATTTTATATGGGTCATTTTTAAATTGTTCTAGTGCTTCTTCTTTAGAAAGTTCATGTCTAACAATTCTTTTCCCATCTTTAGCGCATTTTTTCATTTCCTTTTCTATTTTTTCTAGGTCTTCTTCTTTAATTACTTCATCACCTAAATCAATATCATAATAGAATCCATCTTCTATTACTGGTCCTACCCAAAATAATGCATTTGGATATAAATGTTTTACTGCTTGTGCTAGTAAATGAGCACAAGAGTGGTTCATAATACTTAGTTTTTCATTTTCTTTAATATTCATAATTATCTCTCCTCTTATATCTATTATATACTCTTTCTCTTTTCATCTTTTTTATAACTTTAGCAGGCTTGTGCTTTTTTATTTTTGAATTATCAACTCTGTTTCTAAACTCTTGATAAACAAGGGCAGCAATGCAAGAATTAGGACTATTTCTTAGATTATACAGAGTTTCAAAGCTTTGAAATGATAATGCAATTCTATAAGCTTCATCATCAATAATTTCATTATTTACTTCTCTTTTTAATAATTCTTCTGAAAGAAGTTTACGCATATCATAATCATCCATCGTTTTAATTTTGTAGTACAGCCATTCGATTGGTCTTTTTTCTAATTCAATCATTTTTTCCCCCCAATAAAAAAACTCCTAATTTTAGGAGTGAATTACACGGTACCATCCTTGGTTTAACTTGATTTAGATAACGGCAATGCCGGGATTCCTTTTCAGGTCCTACTCTAAAGGTAGTAACTATAATAAATTCATATTAGTTTACACCAAACACTAACTCTCTATAAATCATTTATTATAATCTTGTCCTTTGTCTCTGTAATTAAGTTCATATTATCACAAATATGAAAATTATTCAATATTTCATCTTAAATTTTTACTAATTAGTTCTACTTCTACTGATAGTTGTTTTATTCTTTCTATTATTCTTCTTGCTTTCACTTTATCAATACTGTTAGATACAGTTGTAAAATGTTTTTCTAATTCTAAAATAGTAAAGTTCGATGTAAAAAATGTTGGAAGTCCTTCATCCATTCTGTATTGTAGTATTGGTTCAATTACTTCATCTCTTCCCCATGCAGTTAAATATTCTGCCCCTATATCATCTAGTAATAAAAGTGGAGTATGTTTTAATAAATAGAATTTTTCTGAATAATCAGTTGAAAATGAATCTTTAAGACTTCTTAGTAATTCTGGGGTATGTATTATTACTGAAGTAGTTCCACTCTTAGCTAATTCATTGAATAATGCTGAAATAAGGTATGTCTTACCGCTTCCAAAACTTCCATGTAGGTATATTCCTTTTGGATTAGTTCCTTTCTTGTATTCATTTATAAAATTCTTTATTGCTTTTATTATTTCTATTCTATTTTTATCATTTGTATATATGTTCTTTATACTTGCATTTTTTATATCTTTTGCTACATCAAATACTTGAACATTTTCTCTATATTCTTCTTTTTTCAAATATTTACACATGTCATATGAAAAGTTAATAGTATTTTTATTTTGCTTTGGAGTAAGGCAAAAACCTCTAACAGAATTAGAACAAGCAGCAAGAGATGGACAGTTACTACAATTTGTATGTTCCTTGCTAGAATCCATTAATCTTGATGTATATTTCATTCCTACTTCTTCATCTATTTTATATTGTGTAATTAGTCTTCTAAACGCTTCATCTTCTAAAGCTTTTATGTAATTTTGTTTTATTGAAGTACTAATTTTACTGTTTAAAAATTTATCTATTTTTTCCATGTAACCACCTAGGTATATTTTAGCACATAAAAAGATACTTAACAATTAGTATCTTTTGTTTTATTAGTCGCCAGCTTATGGGGTTTCATTAGTAGTATCAGTAATAGTAGGGGTATTATTAACTGCGACTATATTTATATTAAAGATTCTATTTAATTCAGAATGAGTTAGATCAATATGTATTGAATATATTGCTTTGTCTAGTGAGGAAGCGTCTGAGCTTACTTTTGTTTCTGTATATATAACATCATCAACTGCACTTACAAATTTACTTGGAAACTCATAAAACATATCACCATACAATATACCGTTCTTTTTAACAATTAATCTTTTAGTATTTGGTTGAGCGTTTGCAATAACTTCATTAAATGTTATTTCAATTCCTTGTTGGGCCTCGCTAGGTTTTAAATCTAGTCCCTTAATTTCTTTAATTCCTCCATAATTGAATAGAATGTCATCTTCTACTACTTTTACTATTTGATTTCTATACGAATTCATTTCTTTTACCGAAGTTGCATTTTGTTGGCGTTCTCTATAGTGGTCAACTACTTTAAAAAGAGCTAATACTATTGACATTACAAGTACAAAGGTAACTAATAATTCCGCAATTGTAAATCCTTTATTATTTTTCATATTCTAACCTCCTATTCTGTGGGAACCACTATTGTTGCATATTTTTTATTTACGGCTTTATCACTATTATTTTCTTTATTACCGGAGATATTTTCTTTATCACCAGAGAACTTTATCATGAAAGCCTTTGTTATGGTTTTTTGGTTTCCATCTTTATCTTTTCTTTTTGTATAATATTCACAATAGTTTTTTAAACCTTTATCACTTTTTATACTTTCACTTTCACAATTATTGTCAGTATCATATGTATAAATTGCTTCTATTTTTAAGGCTTTTCCTAGCTCTTCATAAAATTCAGATGAACCGGTACAGGTATTATTGACACTATCATTGCATTTAAGAACATTATTATTATTATTAATACTCATGGTTATCCTGTTTTGTACATTATTTGATGTTTCTAGTTCCATCATTTCCTCATATAGCGTATTTGCTAGATATATTTCTTGTGGATTATCATAGTTTACTACTCTTTCATATCTACTAATTAATGGTATTACGTTCATTGCTAGATAGGTAAACATTCCTAGTACAAATACTGAAACTATTATTGCTTCTGCTAGAACAAATCCTTTGTTATTTTTTTTCATAAACTTTACCCTTCCTTACTTGATTATATTCTGATAATATTATATAATAAATTGTAGTAAAATACTAGAATAAAAGATAATAAAGGGGCAAAAATATGATTCAGTATGATGTAGTCAACGTTCCAATAGTTGATATTGTTAACCAAATTATTTTATATGCTTCAACACATAGAGCAAGTGATATACATATGGATCCAAAAGAAGATTGCTTGTTGATTCGTATGCGTATAGATGGAGAATTAAGAAATCACACAAAGATTCCAAAATCATATGAAAGAAATTTAATTACTAGGGTTAAGCTTATTTCAAATATGAATATAACTGAAACTAGACTTCCTCAAGATGGTGCGATAAAAGGTAAAATCGAAGGAAGAGATTTGGATATGCGTGTATCTGACTTACCTACTAATGAGGGTGAAAAGATAGTTATTCGTATTCTTGATTATTCTAAAAGTTCTGGTGGTATTGATTCGCTTGGATTCTCTGCCAAAAATTTAGATTTATTAAAGAAAATGATCGCAGTTCCAAATGGTATTATATTAGTAACTGGTGCGACTGGTTCTGGTAAATCTACTACTACGTATTCTATATTACAAGAGTTAAATAAAGAAAACGTTAATATTATAACTGTTGAAGACCCAATAGAAATGAATATAGAGGGCGTTAACCAAGTACAAGTTAACAGTGAAATAGGTCTTACATTCGCTAATGTACTACGTTCTATATTACGTCAAGACCCTAATATAATTCTAATAGGAGAAATTCGTGACTCTGAGACTGCGCAGATTGCGGTAAGAGCATCTATTACTGGACACTTGGTTTTATCAACACTACATACTAATAACTCGTTAAGTACAATTGAAAGACTTCTTGATATGGATGTTGAAAGATACTTATTGTCTAGTGCGCTTACTGGAATTATTTCACAAAAACTAGCTAGAAGACTTTGTCCTAAGTGTAGAGTTTTAAGACCAACTACCGATTATGAAAAAGAAATATTTAGATTAGTTTTAAATAAAAATGTTGAACAAGTATATGATGCTGGTAAATGTGATGATTGTACAGAAGGATATCATGGACGTATTGCTTTACAAGAAGTTTTATATATAAATGATCAATTAAGAAGCAGTATATCTAATCCTAATACTACTAAGGATGAATTAAACAAACTTGTTTATACTAGAGATGTTACTACTCTACTTGGAGATGGACTTGAAAAAATAATTGATGGTATTACAACATTCTCTGAAATATTTAAGCTTATTGAAGTTGATTTGGAATTAAAATCTTTAAAGAAAAAAGCAGCAGAGGAATTTGGTGAGGTTGGAAATGAAATAGTTACTACACCCCCTCCTGTTGTAAATAATCCTGTTAATGTGGCTCCACCAATACAGCAAGAGCCTAAAGTAGATGATGCAGAATTAATAATTGATGAACCTGTTAATCAAGCTAATGTTGATATAACAACTCCTTCTGTAGATAGAGTTGTTCCAATTGAAGCACCTACTCTTGAAATTAATTCTAATCAAGTAAATAATGTTGGAACTATTAATCAAGCACCTGCTAACCCATATACGTTTGTTCCAAGTCAAAATATTCCAGATGCTTCAGATGATCAAATTATAGATATTATAGATGAGCCGGTTAATCCAGCTGTCCCTCCTGTTTCTCCTATACCTCAAGATCCAATGCATGCATATTTTAATCAAACTAATAACGTAAATTAAAGAGAGTTTTTAATTAAACTCTCTTTTTTCTTCTAGTACTAATTTTAATACTTCATTATTTATATCTTCTATTGTTCTTATTTTATTATCTCTTATACAATTAATGTATTTCCAATTATATAATTCTTTTAATTCTAGATAACAAGCTTCTGCATGTCTTAAGTGTGCTTCACTTTTTTCATGTTCATCTAAGCTTGTTCTATTTTTCTTTAATTCTTTTGCGTATTCATATGGCATATGTAAGAATATTGTTACATCTGGTTTTGGAAGTTCTAATAACCAAAACTCTAATTTATCTATCCATTGATACATATTAAATCTCTCATCTTTATCTAGAATTTTACTTCCTTGATGTGCTAGATTTGAAGTAGTATATCTATCTAATATTACAAAGTATCCTTTGTCTAAATATTCAATTACTTTCCCTATATTGTATTTTCTATCCGCAGCATAATATAATGATGCTACTTTAGGGTCAACGTTAACTGCACCCTCCGTGAAATAAGAAGGACAAACTTCAGGTTTTCCTAAATAAGGCCCACCAACTATTTTACCTGTTGGTGTATCATATCTTGGAAAATCTATTCTTATACAATTTAGATTTAAATCATTAAGTCTTTTTTGAAGAAGTTCTGTTTGCGTTTGCTTTCCACTACAATCAGTTCCCTCTATTACAATCAATTTACCTTTCATTAATACTACCCCTTTCTAGTATACAAAACGTGTTTGTATTCTACTCCATCACATTCATTATTACTTAGTACTTTTCTATTCCATTTGTTCTTATCAAAGTTTGGAAAAAATTTATCTGCATCATATTCTTTATCTATTTCTGTTATATACATAGAATCTACATAATCAATGAACAAGCTATATATTGCTGCACCGCCTATTATGAACATTTCTTCATTTCTTGTCTCTAAGGCTTTTAAAAGCGTATTAAAATCATAATATACTTCTACTTCATCAGGAAATTTATAATCATCAAGTGTTAATACTATATGATGCCTATTAGGAAGTAATTTTGGTAGTGAATAAAATGTATTACTTCCCATAATGATTGTTTTACCACTTGTTTTTTCTTTAAAAAACTTTAAATCTTCTGGGATATGCCATAAAAGTTTATTATCTTTTCCTATTTCCATATTTTTTCCAACCGCGACTATTAAACTTAAATTTTTCATCTGCCTCACCTACTGTGCAATTGGGAATTTAATAGGTCCCATATGTTCATATTTTTTAACTTTTATATCTTTTAATTCTTTTGAGTTGTCAAATTTATAGAAGTCATCTATTTCTGGGTTTAACCATAGAGTTGGTGCTTTTATATCATCATTTTCATCAAATCTTTTAATTTGTTCTTTTATTCCATCTACTTGATTTACATATATATGTGCATCTTTTATACTCCAATCTATTGTTCCTGGTTTTAATCCAGTAACATGAGCAATTAAACTAAGTAGTGTTGCATATTGTGTTACATTAAATGGAAGTCCTAATGGTACATCACAACTTCTTTGATGAACCCACATGTTTAAATATCCATCTGTGACATCCCACTCACTACTCCAAACGCAAGATGGAAGTACTGCGGTTTTTAGATAATCATCTTGCCAAAGACTCATAACCATTCTTCTATCTTCTGGGTGGTTTTTTATTTTATCTAATAGTGTATCAATAAGAGAAAATTTATTAACAATATAACCATATGCGGTTCCTATTGTGTGTGCATATTCAACTCCAAAATCTTTTTCTATTTGCTTTTTTTCTCCATCTATAAGTTGGGTTGCTCTCCACTTACCATCTTCACTAATTTCCCATTCATCCCAAATATGAACATTTCGTTCTTGTAACCATCTTACATCATTTGATTGTGCTTGATAAATCCAAAGCATTTCAGTTATTGCTTGTCTAAAATATAATTGCTTTGTCGCAAGTACTGGAAATTCTTCTCTTAAATCAAAGTGTAAGTGATAAGATGGAATCTTAATTGAATTGGTACCTGTTCTATTTTCTACCTCTACTCCTTCAGATAATATTTTTTTACATAATTTAATATACTCACTATCCCATTTTGTCATTTAATTACCTCCAAAATATAAACTACTCTACTATGTTGTTATTCTCATCAAAATCTAATTTAATTACTTTTCTACTAGCTAGATAATCACACATGTGTACAAAGTTTTGATATTTATTTTTTGGAATTGGTAAGACTTCATTTCCATCAAAATCTTTATTCCAAGCACCCATATGTGATGAGATAACATTACAGATAAACTCTATATCTTCATCACTCATTCCTAGATTTTTAGTGTTATCTTTTACATATTTTGCGGCAAGTAATGGATGTTCTACTTTAGTGTATTTACTATGTTCCATACCACTTTTTAATCCATCATGTAACATAAGTGCTATAAGCATTAACTGTCGTTCTCTTTCTGTATATTTATCACCAATTAATGGATCTGATAAAAGTTCATATGCTATTCTTACAGCGGCTTTTGTATGTCTTAATAGACCTCCTTCACCTAATGCATATGATGGATGATATTTACCGGTTGATGATGCTGGTACCTCAAAGAAATAATCAGGTAAGCCATCTATTAAATAACAAGCATCAGCTTTTAGAGTTTGATCTTTTATATATTTTAAAACGTCTTCAAATTTTTCTACTTTATTCATGTTACCTCCTACACTACAAATAATTATATCACATCAAACAAACGTTTACAACTAATCCAATATAAAATTTAGTAAAATATTGTTTGAAACATATAGTTTATCTTTTGGAATATAAATATAATTATCTTTTTCTATTATTAATCCTTTATTTATTAAATCATCTATATTAAATACATCTCTTATGTCAATACTAAATTTTTCTTTAAAGGTTTTTTTGCTTATTCCTTTCATTTTACGAAGTCCACATATTAGTTCTTCTTCCATTATTTTATTTTTATCAAGTTTTTCTTCGTATATTTTGTAATTACCTTTTAAATACGAATTAATTCCTCTTGTATTTGTATATCTAGTGTTTTCTATATAACCTGATGCACCTAGTCCAAATCCATAATAATTTAGGTTATTCCAATAGTTTAAGTTATGTCTTGACTCTAATCCTTCTTTAGAAAAATTACTTATTTCATAATGTTTATATCCAATGTTTTCTAAGTAATCAATTATATAATAATACATTTCTCTATCTAGTTCTTCAGAAATTGGTTTTATACCCTCTATATATAATTTAGTATTTTCTTCTATTATTAATGAGTAAATAGATATGTGTTCTACATCTAAACTTTTAAAAAAGTCTAGGTCACATTTTAAATCTTCCATTGTTTCGTTTGGAAATGCATACATTAAATCTATGTTTATGTTAGAAAAGTATTTTTTTGCAAGAAGAATTTTATTTTTTATGTCTTCTATATTGTTTTCTCTATTTAAAAGTTTATAAAATTTATCATTTATAGTTTCTATTCCTATACTTAATCTGTTTACTTTATTATTCTTACAAAGCTTTAAAAAATCTTCATTTATATCGGTTATATTAGCTTCTATCGTAAATTCATAGTTTGGTTCTATATTTAATTTATTTGTTATGGAAAACAATTTATTTAACTCTTTTTTACTAAGTATAGATGGAGTTCCTCCACCTATATATATTGTTTCTAGCATATCTTGTTTATAATTGTTATTTACTTCATTTGATAGTTCATCTAAATATGATAAAGCTAGAAACTCATTATAAAACATTTTTGCAAAATCACAGTAACTACAAATACTCTTACAGAATGGAATATGTATATATAAGCTTTTCATTATAATTTGTGATTCCCTGGTTTGTGTTTATTAAGTACATTAGATAATTCGCTATATAATTCTTCACCAAGTATTTCTTCACTTAAATTGTCGCTTATTGTTGATTTTGGTATATTCATAAAACGTTCTGTTTCTCTAAGAGACCAGTTAAAATTAATTATCTTCTCTGCAAGGATGATTGCTTCTTCTTTTGTTATGGAATGTTTTTTTGGAAAATTTTCTCTTCCTGTTGGTACACCATTCTTACCACCTTTTATAGCACCTAAAATAAGATTATTTTGTTTTTTCATTTCGACAAGTTTGAATGTATCTGGATAAATCTGTTCTAATTTTTTCATATGAAGTTGAAAACTTTTTTTACATATTTTAAAATGGTTTGCAGCATCTGCCATAGTAACTTCATTATCTAAATAATAGTTTGCCTCTTCTAATAATTGTTCATTATTCATATTGCTTGTTTCCCTTCTATTATTTTTTGTAGTTATTTACGTTTTTTATTTTCATCATATTGGTTAGAGACTTCATTATATAAATCTTCTCCTAGAGTTTTCTTTGTAAACAAATTATATAATGTTGAAGTACTAACATCACTCTCTAAGCCTCTTAATGTTGTTTTTTGCTCAACCATATTTTTTGCTAGTTTAATAGTTTCTTCTTCACTTAATTTTTTATGTCCTAGGTTTCCACTCGTTGATTTACCTTTTGTCCATTTTTCAACTTTAACTTTATCTAGAATGGCTTGCCTTTTTGGATCTAATCTAGTTGTGTCATATAGCCCTTCAAAATGTTTTACAAGGGCTGTTTTTGAAATACCAATTTGTTTAGCAATTTCACCAATTGATTCATCTGTATTTATATATCTTTCTGCAGCATATCTTACTATTTCTTTTGTAATAATCATTATTCTTCACCATCCATACTTAATACGCTCATAAATGCTTCTTGCGGAAGTTCTACACTTCCAACTTGTTTCATTCTTTTTTTACCTTCTTTTTGTTTTTCAAGTAGTTTTCTTTTTCTAGTTATATCTCCACCATAACATTTTGCTAAAACATCTTTTCTTAAAGCTTTAACTGTTGCTCTTGCAATTATATGATTTCCAAGTGCAGCTTGTATTGGAATTTCAAACATTTGCCTTGGGATTGTTTTCCTTAATTGTTCTACTACACTTTTACCTCTATTGTAAGCAAAATCTTTGTGTACAATTACACTTAATGCATCTATTACTTCTCCGTTTAATAAAATATCCATTTTAACTAGATTACTGGTTCTATTGCCAATAAATTCATAATCAAATGATGCATATCCTTTTGTATATGATTTTAATTTATCAAAGAAATCATATACTATTTCAGATAATGGTAATTCATAGTGAATATTAACTCTAGTTGCATTTATATATTCCATGCTTACATAATTTCCTCTTTTGTTTTGACATAATTCCATTATAGGTCCTATAAACTCACTTGGAGTAAATATGCTTGTTTTAATATAAGGTTCTTTTATTTCTGAAATTGTTTGTATTTCTGGCAACTTATTAGGAGAGTCAACCATTATAGTTTGTTTATTAGTAAGTATTACTTCATATACAACTGAAGGTGCAGTTGTTATTAATTCTATGTTAAATTCTCTAGTGATTCTTTCCTTTATAATATCTAAATGTAATAGTCCTAGGAATCCACATCTAAACCCAAAACCTAATGCAGTTGATGTTTCTGGTTCAAATACCAAAGAGGCATCATTTAGTTTTAATTTATTTAATGCATCTCTTAAATCTTCAAATTTTGTTGATTCGATAGGATATAATCCGCAGAATACCATTGATTTCATAGGTTTATATCCAGGTAATGGTTCGGAAGCTGGGTTTTCATCTAATGTTATAGTATCGCCTACTGCAACATCCATTATATTTTTTATACTTCCTACAACAAACCCTACTTCACCACTAGAAAGTTCATCTATTTTTTCTTCTTTTGGTGTATTTATAGTAAGTTCTGTGACATCATATACTGCACCACTTTGCATAAATCTTATCTTATCTCCAACTTTTAATGAGCCATCTACAACTCTTACTGATGCGATTACTCCTTTATATGAATCAAATACACTGTCAAATATTAATGCTTTTAATTTAGAGGCACTTTTACCCTCAGGAGATGGTACTCGTTCTACAATTGCATCTACTAACTTTTTAACTCCTTCTCCTGTTTTAGCACTAGTTAATATTATTTCATCTTTTGAGAATCCAATTAAATCAATTAATTCTTTACTTACTTTTTCTACATCTGCGTTTGGTAAATCTATTTTGTTTATTACTGGAATTATCGTAAGATTAGATTCTAGTGCAAGATATAAATTAGCAAGTGTTTGTGCCTCTATTCCTTGGGCAGCATCTACTACTAATATTGCTCCTTCACATGCGGCTAGACTTCTAGATACTTCATAGGAAAAGTCTACATGTCCTGGGGTATCTATTAAATTTAATAAATATTCTTCATTGTTATAGTGATATTTTAAGGAAGCCGTGTTTAGTTTTATAGTTATACCACGTTCTCTTTCTATATCCATATTATCAAGTAATTGTGCTTTTGCCTCTCTTTTACTTACAGCATTAGTTATTTCAAGAATTCTATCAGCTAGTGTACTTTTGCCATGATCAATGTGCGCTATAATACAAAAGTTTCTTATATTTTTTTGTTGCATTTCTATCACCTTTTATTATTTTATCATAATTTGTTGCAAGAAAAAAGATTATAGTTTTTAATATCCTATAATCTTATATAGTTTAACGTTTTAATGATAAAGTTTTTACTTCTTCATTATTATTAATATAGCTATCAAAATAACTATCTAAATCTGCTTCAGACACTTCTATATCTAAATCTGGCATTTCATCTGCTTCGTATTCATCATTAGAAGATGTATCCTCTTCAGATATTTCTGTTGTTTTATCAATAGTATCATTAGTACTGTTAATAGATGATTGGTAGTTTTTTACTTCTGCCTCAGGAATTGCAGAGTATTCTTTTCCTACTGTATCAGGATCAACTATATCTGGATCTGGTCCATCCAAGTAAGGATCATCATTTTCATCAAATGTAGGAATATTTGGTTCATCTACATCATTACCTGGTTTTTCATTTTCATCTTTAGTTGGAGTTTTTTCATTTTCTCTTTTTGCTTCTTCTTGAGCTTCTTTATATAAACGTTCAGCTTCTTCTCTTTCTGCTTTACCATTTTGTTTATCGGCTTCTAATGCAGTATTCATTGATTCTGTCCATCCTAACTTATATGCATTAACCATATTGTCATTTACGTTAGAACCACTATTTTTATAGTTATTAACATCTTTTTCTAATCTTCTTTGAATTTGACTATCAGATAGTAATGTTTCTCTACCTTCATATGCATATCTATTTTTAGCAACATCATTTAATGTTCCTGCATCTTCTTCAATAACAACATATGAATTATCAATATCCATTGAATTGTAGATTGCACTATGTTTATATGCTCCTACTTCATTTGCATAATTATGTGCTGCTAAATAACCTTCTTTATAAGCTTCTTTGCATTCTAGACTGTTAAATTTATGTCCATTTACTTCGTATGTTTTTTGTTTATCTGCTTCTTCTTTTTCTTTATCAGTTAATTTGCTTTCATCTACTTTTTCTGTAGTCGTTTTCTTAGTATTGCTAATTACTTTACCATTTTTCTTAGCAAAATCTAATCTTTCTTCAGTAGTCATTTTATCCCAAACTTCTTTAGTAACAGTATAGTCACTTCCATCCTTAGAGTCAATTTTAGTTAGACCTCTAATTCTGTTCATGTATAATACATCATCTTCTATTTCCATATTAGAATCAATTGTACTAGCAGCAGCTTTACGAATTTCTGTATAACTAGGTCTAGATGATTTTTCTTTTTTGTCTTTATTTTCAATTCTTCCTGTTGCTAATCTTTCAACTAAACTTTCTATATGGCTTCTTACATTTTGAATAGTACATGGACCACTTTCAGCTATTTTAATATGGTCAGATAATCTTTCACCTTTTTGTACTTGAGATTCTTTATTAGTTCTATATTGATCATCAAAGCTTCCTGGTGCAGTTGATACAACAAGATATTGTTGATAATCTTTTTCACCATTAGCATCACGATATCCGCGAATCATATTAAATGCTAAATTCTTAACACAAGAAAGTGTAGCTTCATCGTTTTCTATACCATCTGAACCATTTATACCATGATTATAGAAGTATGCAAATGTTCTAATAACTTTATCAGCATTAGTACTATTAGGTGCTTTATTAAATTCAACTATAGAGTTTTCAATCTTTTCAAACCAAGTCCTGTTTGCTTCATTTGATATTAGACTTGCTACTCCACTTGGTGCTTTACCATTCATTGCATATAATGACATTTTTGTAGTAAAGCTTTGGTATTTAACCATTATATCATTAGTATCAATTTCATCAGTTCCAAATATTTTATACATTTCTTCACTTGTATAATTATTTAATACTAACTTAGCTGCAGCTACCTCATCATAAGTAAAATGTAATGTAGCCTCGCCATCTTCTTCAAGAGCAAATACATCTTTATCTAATGCTTTTGAATTAAGTGCTTCTGTAACTGAGAATACATTTTCAGCAAATACTCTTCTTTCATCATCTTTTTTCATTGAATTCATTAATGATTCAAAAGATTTATTTGTTGATTCTTCATTTTTATTCTTATTTGTATTTTTGTTACATGAAGTTACTGCTGCGGCAATACCAGCAGCTCCTAATACACCAGCAGCTACTCCTATAGCTATTTTAGCAGCTTTCTTTTTATTGTAATTTTTTTCTAATTTATCTGCTCTAGTATCAAGTTCATCTTCATTTTCTACTTCGTCATCATTTAACTCGTTTGCTTCAGTATCAAAGTTTTGATCTTCAACATCAGTATTTATATTCTTTTCTTCATCTGAATCTGAATCAAAATAATTAAATGGGTCTGAATAATCTTCTGATGAGTCATCTCTACCACTATATATATCTATATCTTCATCTTCATGATTTATATTATTTTCATTATCTGAATCTAAGATAGAATCTGCTACAGGTGTATTCTCAACCTCTGCTTCTTTATTTTCTTCTTCAGTTTCAGCTTCAACTAATTCATCAGAGTATGTAGAATTATCAACTGAAGTTTGATTATTTCTTTTTTCTATTACTTCTTCTAATGCTTTTACTTGCTCTTTAGCAACTTTTGGATCATTAGAGATTTCAAAAAATTTCGAAACTCTTCCCTGTTTCTTTGCCTCTAGATTTTCATAAATAAATTTATCCATATCTTCTGAATATGGGACTTTTTCTACTGTTCCATCATATTTTTTTACATATGCGACTTTTTCATCACCATTTCCATCAATAACAAGAGCTTCTGTTTCATCATTAAATTTTTGTGCTGCTAGAATGTCTTCATTAAATTTTTTCTCTTCTGAATTTTCTTCAATCACTTTTAAGTCTATTTTTTTCTCATCAGCAAGGTTTAGCATTTCTACTAGCTCGTCAGATGGTATTCCTCTTGGATATACAACTTTTTCTAATCTACCATCTTTATATTCTACATATAAGATATCTTTTGCTCTTGTTTTGTCAGGATATTCCATATCTACACTAATTACATTTTTCCAATCAATTCTCATTATTAACACCTACCCTTTAACTCTTTTCTTACCAGTTAATTTATATCCTTTATTTATTAAAGTCTTATCGTTTTGACTTTCACTCCATTTTATATCATAACCAGCTTCTTTAATAAGTTTTCTTGTTTTGTATCTATATTGATAAATTGTTTTATATTGTGCTTTTCTATTTTGCTCATATCCTACAATTGAAGTTGTTTGACTAAATAAGTATGTTGTTTTTGTTTCGTATGCCCTACATTTAACTGTTACACTTGAAGATATTTTAATTGTATCACTTGCAGTTAATGTTCCTACTTCTCTTGTATATATTTTAAATATTTTGTATGGGCTTGATGTACAAGTCTCATCACAATATGACCAATCAGTTCCGGCATATACATATTTAGTTGTTAATGTATCTGCTGGTTTTTCTTTTAATGGTTTAGTCATACCATAATATTTCCATCCATCATTGCTTCCTGTTTTTACTGCATAAACCTTAGTTGAAGTTGTTGTTGTTCTGTAATAGTCATAACCTTTACATACTTTTTCAGTTATACTACCAGTTTTTTCTATAACTTTACCATATATTGGTTTACCTACTGTATAAACATATTTATTAAATACTTCTTTTTTACCTAAATCTTCTGTAATTTTAGTATCTGTTTTTCCAAATTTTGGAGGATTCTTTGGATCATAAGTAGATGTAGTCCAATCACTCCACTCGCTATATTCATTTTTCCAAGTTTTCTTATATTCGTATTCGTATACTTTATCTTTTTTAATTACTTTGATACTACATACATTAGTATTTCCAGCTTTATCTTTTACATATCCATATATTGTATGAGTTCCATCTTTTGTTACTTTATATGAATTGTTGTTTTTATATGTTGTGCTTTTTCCTATTCCGTATGAACCAATTCCACTTGTTTTGTCATATTTTTTCTTAAATCCAATTACAACATTACTTGTATAATGGCCATCTTCATAAGAACCACTTTGTACAGCTAAACTACAATCTGGTTTAGTGGCATCTCTTTTTACTTTAATACTACATACTGCAGTATTTCCTTTAGAGTCTTTAACATAACCATAGATTACTTTATTACCATCTTCATCAATAGTATAAGTACTCTTACCATTGTATGTTGTAGAAGTTCCTAAACCAAAGTCAGTAATATGAGCACCATTTGTTGTCTTTTTAGATTTAAATCCAATTACAACATCACTTCTATACCAGTTGTTATCACCCATAGTACCTTTTTCTACTTCTAGTGAACAAGATGGTTCTGAGTAATCAATTTCTTTTACTTTAACTTTCTTAACTGTTACATCACAAACTGCTTTATTTCCAGCTTTATCTTTAACATAACCATATACTTTAGTTGTACCAATTTTTTTAACTATATAATTAGTTTTAGAATTGTATGTAGCTTTAGATGAAGTTGTAACTCCATAAGATGAGATTCCACTAGTTGAATCAGTTCTACTAGTAAATCCGACGTTTACATTACTTATATAATCTCCATCTTCATTTTTTGTACCTGATAATACACCCATGCTACAACTTGGCTTTGCTGTATCTTTTTTAACTACAACACTACATACTGCAGTTTCACCTTTAGAGTCTTTAACATAACCAAATACTTTAGTTGTACCATCATCTGTAACTACGTAAGAGTTTTCTTTGTTATATATTTCACTTAATCCAATTCCATATGAAGTTATTTTTGCTCCACTATTTGTTGTCTTTTTAGATTTAAATGAAACTGTTACATTACCAACATACCAGCCATTTTCACCTTTTTTACCCCTTGATATTGTTAATACACAAGATGGCTTACCACTAGGTTTTGGATTGTTGCCCTTACCTCCACCATTATTTCCCTTGTTGTTATTGTTTACTGGTTTTGTTACTTCTTCTTTTTCACAAATTGCTGTTTTACAATATGAATAGCAACCTAAATGAACTATTATGTAATCTTCTTCTTTGCTACATTTTAGATTGACTTTCATTTCATATTCTTCTGACTTTTTAGTTAATGTAACATACGAATTTCTAGTATCACATGTTTTACCATATTTATCAGTAAAAGGTAATACTAATTTCATATCTAACATTTCTTGTAATGTTAGTGTAACTGAATCTCCCTCTTTTTGAGGTAATCTATCAGTTGTAAAGTATGTTATTGCCGCTTCTTTCATATCATTAACATTATCTTTAAATATTCTATTATTTAATCCTGTTAAATCAACTTTTGGCAATAGCCATACTAATAATAGTACAAATACTACCGCAACTATTAATTTTACTATAAGATCTCTTAATGGAAATCCTCTTTTTTCTTCTTCCTCGTACATACGAATATCCCCCTCTCGTTTGGTTCATTATAATACCATATTTTTTAGAATTTGTCAATATTGAGTTCCACTACTGTGCATCCACTATTGAAGTTATCTAACTTATATGATTTAACCTTTTTATTTATTTTTAAATTCTTATGAACCTCATTTTTTAATGCTCCACTACCTATGCCATGAATTATCAAAACTTTTTCATTTTTAAGCTTGATATTATCATTAATAAATTCCATCACCAATACTCTTGCACTATCTCTTGTCTCACCATGTAAATCTATACTTGGAATATTGTTATAAAACACTTTTAAATGTATCCATTGCTTTTTTTAAATTGATTGATGTTTTATCCATAGTTTCACAAGATAATGCTGCAGTTACATTAGAACGTCTCATCGAATCAGTAACATTGTAACCGCTAGATATAAAATATGTAAATGCTGCATGATATATATCACCTGCTCCTGTTGTATCAACTACATTAACAGGTATTGATGGTATTAACTTATAACCGTTGAAATAAGTAAAACTACCTGCTTCTCCTAATGTAATAATTGTATCCTTATCAAGTTTTTCTTTTAGTATTTCATATGAATTTAGTATTGTATTCATATTTGATGGATTTATTTCTACATTAGTATATTCACTCACAAACTCCTTAGAACAAATAACATAATCAGATAACTTTGCGAGTTCTATTACATCTTTTGTTACATTCCCTGCATCAAGTATTTTTATCGCATTTTTGTTCTTTTCAATAACCTTTTTTGCTAGTTCTTTTTCGTATCCATCCATATAGATTATGTCAAAACTCTCTTCTATATCCAAGTCTAGGTTATTTGTTATTTTGCTTCTAACTGTTACAACGCTTCTATCTCCCTCACTTGCATTACTAATAATGTAACTTACTGGAGTATTGAATGTTGGATCACTTAAAACTTTTAGGTATTTATTGTTTATGTTTTTGCTTTTTGAATTCTTAACTATTTCGCTTCCATAGAAATCTTTTCCTACTGCTCCAGCAAAATATACTTCCTTTCCCCATTTTGATAATAATGATGCTGCATTATATGCACTGCCACCATATGTTTTGTACTGCTTATCGATTTTTATTTTACTATCTTTAGATAAAGGCTTAGGAACCGGTAAAGTAATATCATACGTAGCCTGTCCTATGCAAATTATTTTCATTATATCACCATTATAATTATAACAAATTTCTTAAAAATTTACAGCACTTTTATCGGTTTTACACGATTTTTGTCTTTTTCATACACTTTATATAGTGCAAGTGCACTTTTTTTACTGTCAACAAACATAATTTTGTCGCTTTTATATCTATTTTCTAATATTCTTCCGTTCTTAATTTTTTCTTTTATAAAGTTATCTACTTCAACTATCTCAAATCCATTTACTACATCTACTATTGGAATAATCTTATAATTACCAGATTCAATATCTTTAATTGTATATGCACTATCTATACTAATATTTCCTTGTCTTGTTCTTTGCAAGTCTTCCATAGTTACTGGTATTTCTAGTTTTAGTCCTATATCTCTTATTAGACTTCTTATATAAGTTCCTTTACTTACGGATACCCTAAATTTAAAACTATCTTCATCTAATTCAATAAGTTTTATATCATATATTTCTATTTCTCTTTTTGGTAATTCAACGGGTTGATTACATCTTGCATATTCATACAATCTTTTACCATTTACTTTTACTGCTGAGTATAGTGGCACTTCTTGTATACTTTTTCCTAAAAAACTATTTAATACTTGTTCTAGTTTCTCTTTTTTTATGTTATATGAATGATTTTCTTCTAAAATATTACCCGTTATATCAAGGGTATCTGTAGATATTCCAAGCTTTACAGTTGCAATGTACTCTTTTGTCTCACATGATAAATTATCAACCACTTTAAGTGCTTTTCCAAGTGCTAATACCAATACTCCAGTCGCTATTGGATCAAGTGTACCTGTATGCCCCACTTTAGTTGTATTAAAGATTTTACTTACTATATTTACTACATCACGAGAAGTATACCCTTTTTCTTTATTAACTACCAATATTCCGTCCATATTATCACCAGATAAATAATATCACAATCATTAAAAAAAAGATAGAGTTCTATCTTTTTAGTATATGGTACTTCTTAATAATTCTATTTGTCTTCTTCTAGGATTAGTATATTTTAAAATTATATTTGGGTTTACATTATATTTTCTTTTGATTTTTTCTTGTTTTTGCTAAAGCATTTAATATCCTCTTCCCTCCATTCATTATAAATATTACACATATATTTATTTTTTCCTAAAAAAGTGTATAAAAAAAGAATCAAATTTCTTTGATCCTTATGATGACGATTTTACTTGTGAAGGTTTTACTTCTATTACTGGCATAAAATAAATTCCTGATGAAGCTAGTCCTCTTGTATGAATTGATCCATTAACTGCTAGTCTAGGGCAATAAGTTGTCCCTGATGTTATATCACCATTTTCCTTACATGGACAAGAATCACTATTACCACAAGATAACCAGATTGCAACACCAGCATTATAACCACTTTTAAATCCAGATGAGCAATCAGCTTGTGCAGTATATTTACCATCACAAAAATTATTTGAAATAGTGTTATTACCACTTAGTATTTTTATGTCTTCTAATGTTGGAATTGTTGTTCCTGTAATCAAATTCTTTTTAATTGATGTATAACTCATAATTGTTTTTTGCTGTGTTAAAAGAACTCTTATAGTGTCTCTACTTTTTATTACTATACCGGTATAAGTATTATTATCTACAGTTACAGTTACATTTTCCTTTACAGAGTAATAAGTATTTAGAGTGTTACTGTTATTGCTATAACTATATGTATTATTATTTACCTTAATAATTTGAGTTGAGCCTTCTTTAAATTTTTTTACACCATCGGTTACATTCTCATTTATATTATCTTCACTTGCAAATTCAAATATGTCATTATTATTATTATTATTACCTATTGTTTTTTTATTAACTGAGTCATTTAAATATATATAATACTTATAACTTCCATTTTCTTTTAATGCAACTACCATTCCGGTAAATCTATTCTTGTCAACATCACTATCTAAATCGCTTAGTTTATATATCACCATATCACTAGTAGCCTCATCTATTATAGCCATTTTCTTTGCGGCATCTATAAATAATTCTGCTTGTTTTTGAGTTGCATTATTTTTTGTCTTTTTTATTACATTTTGAACTGCTGGGACAGCAATCATTAATAATACTCCTAATATAACAATTACTGCCAACAATTCAACTAATGTAAATCCTTTTTTATTCTTCATGATCTACCTATTAAAACAATCTTATAATATCATTAAATGTTACATACAATAAAAGTAACATTATTAATATAAATCCAATACTGTGTATTATGTTTTCTGTTTTTGGTGATACAGGTGAACCTTTTATTTTCTCTATTATTAAAAATAATATTCTTCCTCCATCAAAAGCTGGGAATGGAAGTAAATTAATAAATCCAACATTCACACATAATAACACAATCAATTGTATTACGTTTGCGATACCACTCTTTGCAGTTTCACCAACTATTGAATAAATACCAACTGGTCCACTTAAATTGCTTACACTTAATCCACCAGTAAATAATGATTTAACTATTACAGCCATTTGTCTAAATAATGCACCTATTTTTACAAACGGATATTTTAGTGTTGCTAGAAAGCTGTTATCTGTACCTGATGTGAATGTAATACCATATTTATATGTAGTTGTACCATCTACCACTTCTTTTTCTGGTGTTACTTTATATTCTTCTACAACGCCATTTTCTTTTTTTACTTTAAAGTCTACTGATTTACCATCTTTAACTAATGTTAAGTAAAGCTGTACATCATCTAATGTATAAGTCTTATGTCCATTTATCTCAAGTATTTCATCTCCTGCGGTAATACCTGCGGTACTTGCTGGATAGTTATCTACAGTACTTGATATAGTTGGAGTCATTATTGGTGCTTTCCAAATTAATGCATATACAAATAGTAATATAAATGCAAGAATGAAGTTGTTCCCTGCCCCAAAAAACATTATTAAAAATCTTTGCCAAACAGGTTTTGAATACATTTTTTTGTCTTTAGGTATGCTAGAATCATCATCTATTTCCTCTCCAGAAAGTTGTACAAATCCACCTATTGGAATAGCTCTAATACAATACTCTGTTTCACCTTTTTTATCTTTTTTTCCAAAGATTTTAGGTCCCATTCCTATTGAAAATTCATAAACGTATACACCAAATATCTTAGCAAATATAAAATGTCCAAATTCATGAACTAAAACTATAAGTCCTAGTATAAGTATAAAATATATTAATGTTAACATATGTCCTCCTATAAAATACTTAAGAATAGTAAAAATCCTAATACTATAAATATTATGCTATCTAATCTATCTAATATTCCTCCGTGTCCTGGAATTAAATTAGAAAAGTCTTTTGTATTATAGTATCTTTTTATTGAAGAAAATACCAAATCCCCTATTTGACCTAATATTGTAAGAATTAATGTTACAAGAACTATTCCAACAATTCCTACAGTAGGATCAATTACTTCATAAAAGTAAGCACTAGCAACTATAGTACCGATTAAACTTCCCCCGATCGATCCCTCTATAGTTTTATTAGGAGATATATCTGGTGCTAGTTTCCTTTTTCCAATTTTACGACCAGTTAGAAGCGCAAATGTATCTGTCATAGTAGCAATTAAGAATATATATATTATGTAATCTAAGCTTATATTTCTTATTGTTATAAGCAAATTAAAGCTAAGTCCTATAAATATTGTTGAGCCTATTAAGAATAATGCATCATTTAAATTATATTTTTTTGAATCATTTATTAATACCATAGGTATTATGTAAGCAAATATAAGAGATGCAATTATTCTATAATCCATATATATTCCTGTTGTTGATGAGTTCTCATTAAATAGAACAAACAGTGTAACTAACACATACGCTATTATTTCCATAAATGCTGGAAATTCTTTTTTCTTTTTTCTTGCTTTTAATAATTCGTATAACCCCATCCATGCAAGCACTGCCATAAGAATTGCATATGGAGTTTTTCCGATTAATAGTATTGGTATAAATATCGCAAGTAATACAACCGCACTAATTATTCTTTGTTTCATAATCTACTCCTCCAAATCTTCTAGTTCTTTTGTTATATTCATTTATTGCTAAGTCTAACTCTTTTTCATCAAAATCAGGAAAATAAGTATCTGTAAAATAGAATTCACTATATGCCATTTGATATAACATGAAATTACTTACTCTAAGTTCTCCACTTGTTCTTATAAGAAGGTCAATTGGCTCTAAATCATTATATAGATATTTATAAAATGATTCTTTGCTTATAGAGTTTAAATCTAATTTACCCTTTTCATAGTCAAGTGCTATTTTTTTAGATGCATCTATTATTTCTTCTTGTCCTCCATAATTTAGACAAATATTTAATATTCCGCCTGTATTTTTACTTGTTTTATCTTCAACATTATCAATAGCTTTTAAAACATCTTCTCTTAGTTTGTTTTTTCTACCTGAAATTTTAACTCTAATGTTATATTTTTGAAATGTCTTAATTTCTTTTTTGAAGTATTTGATTAATAAATCCATAAGATATGTTACTTCTTCTTCGCTTCTTTTAAAGTTTTCTGTAGAAAAAGCAAACACGCTTAATATTTTAACGCCTCTTTTTGCGGCATGTATAGCAAGTCTTTTTAGTATCTTACTTCCTGCTAGATGCCCTTCACTTCTTTTTTTACCACGTTTTGTCGCCCATCTTCCATTACCATCCATTATTATGGCAACATGAGTTGGAATACTTTCATTTATCATTTTTACCACCCTACTTATTAAGTATAATATATTTTGTTGATTACTACAATAAATTTTAAAAGTTTAAGAAAAACTTATGTAAACCAAAAAAAGATACCCTTAGAGTATCTTAATCTAGTTTAATTCTTTCTTCGATATATTTTACTACTTCTGATACCTTAAGAGTAACTTGTTCCATAGTATCTCTGTCTCTTATTGTTACAGTATCGTTATTTAGGGTTTCATCATCAATTGTAAGTGCAAACGGAGTTCCAGTTATATCGCTTCTTCTATAACGTTTACCAATATTACCAGAATCATCATAACTACACATAAAATTTTTAGATAGTTCTTTATAAAGTTCTTTTGCTTTTTGGCTATGATATTTCTTTATTAGTGGTAGAATTGTTACTTTATATGGTGCTAGATAGGGATGGAATTTCATAACTTCTCTTTCTTCACCACTAGGAAGAGTCTCTTTATTATATGAATTAAATAATATTGCTAGAACAGTTCTATCAAGTCCATATGTAGATTCAATAATATATGGAATATATTTTTCATTGGTTTCAGGGTCAAAATATTCTTGTGATACACCACTATACTCTTGATGACGTGTTAAGTCAAAATTAGTTCTATTGTGTGTTCCATTTATTTCTCCCCAACCAAATGGGAATAAATATTCAATATCACATGCTGCCTTCGCATAATGTGCAAGTTTTTCATGATCGTGGAATCTTAATTTTTCTTCTGGAATTCCTAGACTCATGTAAAAATTCTTACCAAAGTTTTTAAAGTATTCATATAATTCCATATCACTACCTTTCTTACAGAAAGTTTGATATTCCATTTGTTCAAATTCAATTGTTCTAAATGTGAAGTTTCCTGGTGTTATCTCATTTCTAAATGCTTTACCTATTTGTCCAATAGAAAATGGTAATTTTGCTCTCATACTTCTTTGTACATTTAAGAAGTTTACATATTCTCCTTGTGCATTTTCAGGTCTTAAATATACAACACTTTTAGCATCTTTTATAACTCCTCTATATGTTTCAAACATAAGCTTAAATTGTCTTATATCAGTAAAATTAGTTTTACCACATTTTGGACAAGGTACTTTGTGTTCATTTATATAGTTAATCATTTCTTCATTAGTCATTGCATCACCAATTGAAGAGTTGGTGAAATCATTAATTAAGTTATCAGCACGATGTCTAGTTTTGCATTCACGGCAATCTATTAGTGGATCTGCGAAACTATCAACATGACCTGATGCTTCCCATACTCTTGGATGCATTAATATGTCTGCGTCAACTTCATATGCGTTATCTCTTTCTTGAATAAATTTCTTTCTCCAAGCATCTTTTATATTGTTTTTAAGTCTTGCGCCTAATGGACCATAATCCCAAGTATTAGCAAGTCCTCCATATATTTCACTTCCTTGAAATATGAATCCATATTGTTTACAATAATTAACTAAATCTTCCATTTTGAATTTGTTCATAAAGTCCTCCTTAATATTGAATTCCCCATACCACATGGTATTTGGCTTCTCTACCACAGCAAACGCATTTGCCATCTATTAATTTTTCTTCTTCTAAAATACATCTTGATTTACAGCCTTTAATTTCTTTTATTTTAAGTTCACATTCTTCATCTCCACACCAATCTGCATGAATAAATCCTGGTTGAGTGTTTAAAATGTTTTCCATATCAGTTAGATTATGTGCAGTAAATGTTAATTTATCCATTCTCTCTTTTGCGTTTTTATACATATCATTTTGGATAGTATCAAGTAATTTTTCTACATAGCTTACAACATCAATATCCTTAGATTCTACTATTTTTTCTCTAGTATCACGTCTTACAAATGTTACATTATTATTTTCTAAATCTCTTTTACCAATTTCTATTCTTATTGGAATACCATTTACTTCAGCTTCTGCGAATTTAAAACCAGGTGATTTTTCAGAGTTATCTATATAACAAGTAATATCATTTTCTTCTAACATTTCTTTATAAGAGTTAGCTAATGAATTAACTTCATCTGCATCTCCAATTGGAATAATTGCGACCTGTGTTGGTGCGATTCTAGGTGGTAATACTAATCCATTATCATCACTATGAACCATTATTAATGCTCCTATCATACGACTAGATGTACCCCATGATGTTTGATAAGCATACTCTAATTCATTTGATTTATTTAAAAACTTTATGTCATACGCACGTGAAAATCTTTGACCAAAGTAATGACTAGTCCCAGATTGAAGTGCTATACCATTATGCATTAATGCTTCTATTGTTAAAGTGTAGTCAGCACCTGCAAATTTTTCTTTTTCGGTTTTTCTACCTGTTATAGCTGGAATAGCAAGTATTTTTTCAAAGAATGTTTTATAAACATTTAACATATCTCTTGTTTCTTTTTCTGCTTCTTCTCTAGTAGCGTGTACAGTATGTCCTTCTTGCCACCAAAATTCACGACTTCTTAAGAATGGTCTTGTTTCTTTTTCCCAACGAAGTACGCTACACCATTGATTATATTTTAAAGGTAAATCTCTATATGACTTAACAACACTTGCATAATAATCACTAAATAATGTTTCACTAGTTGGTCTAATGCAAAGTCTTTCTTCTAGTTTTTTAGAACCTCCTTCAGTAACCCATGCAACTTCAGGAGCAAACCCATTAACAAGTTCTCCTTCTTTTCTCATTAATCCTTCAGGAATTAACATGGGCATAGCAACATTTTTATGTCCTGTTTTTTTGAACATTTTATTCATCTCTTGTTGGATTCTTTCCCATATTGCATATCCATTTGGTTCTAGAATAATGCATCCTTTTACATTAGAATAACTTGATAAATGTGCTGCATTAACAACATCAGTATACCATTTAGCAAAGTCTACATCTCTTGAAGTTATTTTTTCATTTTTCATATAAACTATCCTCCTAAAATAAAATCTCCTAGAAAATGTAAGGACGATTTCCCGCGGTTCCACCTTACTTATCTAGAAGATCACTTTCAATATATTACTCCGACTTTTCCAAGGTCATCATCGCATTAATTAACTAGATTTTAATACAAACTTCTTTATTAGTCAAGAATTTACTTAATATTATTTAAGTAATATTGGTTATTAATTTTTTTGAATCTATAACTCATTATATTCATCTCATTTATATAATTTGATATCTCATATATCGATAAATTTGTCGCAATTAAAGTCTTTTCTTCTTTTTCATCACTTGAATATAGGTCAAATGTATCCTCATCTGTTTTTACTATAAATGCATAATATTTATTTATGTTTAAATACTCTTTATCTATTGTTACATTTTTTAAATATGTCACAATTATACTATCATCACTTTTTTCCTTACAGTACCAGTTTGGATAGTAAACATCATTTTTATAATTAACTGCCCCACAAGTTGTTGTATTTTGTTCTTCCTTACTTATAGTTAAGTCACTACCAAATATTTCCCTATATTTATCTAGGAATGAATATGAATCAACATACTCTATATTTTTTTCATCTTTTAGGACATAATTTAGTGGGATATTGTACATAGTAACAAGTGATAAATAATCCCATTTTATAGTTTTACCTCTATTTTTATATGATGCATAATCTATATTCTTGTTGTTTACATAATTATATAGTTTTTTAACATCTTTATTATTTAGAGATAACTCAGTTGTTAAGTTTGAATCTATAAGTACAGTATCTTTTATAATTTCTTTTTTTTCTTCTTTATTGCTTGTAGTTTTAATTTTACTATATACTATATATC
>ERZ1023839.55-NODE-55-length-38601-cov-13.534686_pt1 | contig 38601 bp, 31 predicted proteins | sample MGYA00380383_ERZ1023839 | MGnify/ENA primary metagenome ERZ1023839 (study PRJEB33179, sample SAMN07449065) | human gut metagenome | biome: Human-gut; feature: Human associated habitat; material: Faeces | host: Homo sapiens | place: India:Kasaragod | collected... | reverse complement strand
CATCCTTCGCCATTATCTGCCAACAGAGGCGGATGGTTTGGCAATCATCATTTCTCCCGCTGCAATGCGTATCTGCAGCAGAACGGGATTGCGCCTATCCAATGGTAGGCACACCCTTTAATATAATAGCTATCCACTTTTATATATAGCTATCCATCGTGGGTAGCTATCATTCTTTAATATTCATCTCAAAAAACATTATGAAGAAAGACGAACTGCGTATTCTGCAGGTGGGCAACGTATTGGTTTCACCTGATATCATCACCGAAAAATTCTGTTGCGATCTTGATGCCTGTAAGGGCGAGTGCTGCATCGAAGGCGATGCGGGAGCTCCTGTTACCTTGGATGAAATCATGGAAATAGAGAATGCGTTGGATGTCGTTTGGGATGATCTATCGGCTTCAGCACAGGCTGTTATTGACAAGCAGGGTGTTGCATATACAGATATCGAAGGTGATTTGGTAACAAGTATTGTAAATGGCAAGGATTGCGTGTTTACTTGCTACCAAGACCTTCAGGATATGAATGATGGTCATACGATACCTAATTGCTGTCTCTGTGCTTTGGAACGTGCGTATCGTGAAGGAAAATCTCATTTTATGAAACCTATCTCATGTGCACTTTATCCCATCCGTGTCAAGCATTTTGGTAATGAAGTGTATGGCATTAACTATAACAAATGGCGTATCTGTAAGGCTGCCATTAAAAAAGGTCAGGAATTAAATCTTCCCGTATACAAGTTTTTGGAAGGACCTTTAGTACAGCGTTTTGGTCAGCCTTGGTACGATGAATTATGCGATGTTGCTTCTCTGGTTCAAGATTTAGATATTGCAACAGACTAATGCCGATATGTTTTTTTACCAATTCAGATAAAGTACACTGATTCTTATAGTGGACTAATTCTGCAATCTTTTTTATTGGCATTTGTTTTTTGTCCGTATATTCTGCTATGAGACAAACATACGTTACAAGACGCTTTTGTATATATTCTCTAGGGCTTTGCTCGATGGTACTTCGAACAATCTTTTCTAATTTGCCTGATGAAATATTCAGGAGTTTGTAATATTCAGAAATATTCCTTTGAGTAAGAATGTTCTTCTCAATAGAATCGATGAATTGTTCAAATAATTGCAGGTCTTTTGTTGGTTCATCGTGCTTGTCAAAGGAATTTGCTTGTGACAATGATAGCTCAAAGATAACATGGACAAGTTCAATAATCATTTGATATCTGTCTTGTTTCTTGTCCATGAATGTCTTTATTTGTGTCAGTAAACTGTTTATACTATTTATGTCGCATGTATCAATTTTTACTTTATCTATGATTGTTAATTCGTTTGTTAAAGTAGAAATATTTGTGAAATTATTTGCAAGCAGGTTAATGTTAGAAGTTTTTATAAGTAAAGCCTTTCCTTTAAAAGTAGAAGACATAACTCTGAAGTTATCTACGTATTGCCCACTCGCAAAATAGAGGATACTGTTTTTCTCTGCAATAACAGTATGCCCATTTATATCATAACGTAGAGTACCCTCCAAACATAAAATAAGAGTGATGCATTTCACTTCCGTTTTCTCTGATGGCAGGTCTTCTACGTCAATATCTTCAATATAGCAAATTTCGTCATTTAAAAATTTGCATTCAGACTTGATTTCTTTTGCTTGTGCAATAGAAATCTCTTTTTTTGTATTTAAATTTGTCATGGTTTTAGAATTATATTTTTTTGTGTGTTAGAATATTCTTTATTCATTTTCTAATCCCTCTATGTTAACAATTTGAGATTCTTTGAAATACTGAGAATTACTATAGATTTTAATAATTCTTTGGCTTTTATTAGTGAATCTTCGGAAAGCTTGTTCATCTAATTCGCCATTGCAAGTATATATGAATCCATCCATGTTAATAGTCTCTTTTCTTTTAGCTTCTCTTAATGTTATTCTTGGCGTTCCCTTGAACGCCTTGCCAAAGTCGTAATAAATACTCTTTTGGTCACGATAAACATCTATTGGACTCATAATATGTCGAATAGTACAAAGTCCACGCTCAAAAGGATTGTTAATCAACCTGTAGTCCCTTGATTGGTTGTAGGCTCCTAATGGATTTAACCATTTGGATCTATCGAAATCCGGAGACTTCCACTGGTTGTCATAACTGCATGCGTCAAATGCTTCTATTTCTTTTTTGATATAGCATCCTTTTAGTATACAACATTTCCAGTCTCCATTTGTTTTGTGGTAGAAATATTTACCCTTAGCATCATATCCATAATATTCCATAGAAAGCTGTTTGGATGGCTCTCTGCCACTTTCTGGAGCGTACCATACAGCAATCGTATTCTTATGCGGTTGCAGAAACCTTGTTATATCATATGTATATATGAAAACCGTTGCAGAGTCAGGATTACAGAAATAGGCTTTTGGACTAATATTTCTTTCGTTGACAAATACCTTTATTCTCCCACAACTTGCAAAAGTAATGCATCCCTGTTTGGGTTTCCCTTGTGAAGGAAAAACGTGGCAGAAAAGAACTTCTGATGAGTCGTTGGATATAGGGTAGGAAATCCAATGAGTACTAAATTCGTGTGCGCTCGAATTTAGTACCCAAAGCATTGCTAATATAAAAGTTTCGATTCTTTTCATCTGAGAATTTTTTTTGTTCCTCTTTTAAGTGTTATTTTTTTAGATTTCCCGTTGTAGTTTACGGTTAATCTTCCTTCCGCATGGCTGATAATCTCTGCCTTTGAAACCTTCTTGTCTTTCCAATAGAGGTTGAGGGTGTAGTTTCCTCTGGCTTTGATTCCCTGGATATTTCCCTGCTTCCATGAGTCTGGGAGTGCAGGAAGCAAGTCCATGTTTTCTCCATCACACTGCATAAGCATCTCACAGATGCCAGCTGTTCCACCGAAATTACCATCTATCTGGAATGGCGGATGCGCATCAAACAGGTTAGGATAGGTTCCACCTGAATGGTGTTTCCTGTCTTTGTATTTCTCTGGACTCACATATGTAAGCAATTTGCGCAGTATTTGATAAGCTTTGTCCTGACGATGTAGGCGTGCCCATAGATTGATGCGCCATCCTGTGCTCCATCCTGTAGATTTATCGCCCTTTATTTCTAAAGTCTTTGTTGCAGCTTGCGCCAAATCTGGCGTTTGCGCTAACGAGATTTGATGGAAAGGATATAGACCCAATAAGTGTGATTGGTGTCTGTGATGCCAGTCCTGATCGTCCCAGTCGTGATACCATTCCATGAGATTACCTCTTTTTCCTATATGATAAGGGCGTAAGCGCTCTAATGAACTTTGCAGGCGTACTTGGTAATTTTTGTCTATTCCAAGTGCTTGGGCACCTTTAATCGTATTTTTGAATAGTTCCCTGATAATCGCCAAGTCTGCTGTGCCGCCATATAGTGAACTTCCTCGATATCCTTTATCAGTGATGTAGTCAGCTTCTGGAGATGTACATGGTGCAGTTATCAGTTGTGCAGGATTATGAGGATCTTCTATGAGCCATTCAAGCATGAAATCACAAGCCCCTTTCATGAGAGGATAGGCTGTATCTCTTAAGTAATTAATATCTCTTGTATAGTCATAATGATCCCATAGTGTCTGTACAAGCCAGGCACCTCCCATAGCCCAATTACTCCATTGAGGGCTTTCGTTACCGGTTCCTACAGGATTTGACATAGCCCATGCATCAGTATTATGTCCTGCACACCAACCTTTGTTTATGCCATAAAAATGTTGGGCATTATGGCGACCTGTTACAGCCATACCTTTTACAAGTCCATCAACAGGCATTACCAGTTCTGGAAGATTGGTTGATTCTGCCGGCCAATAATTTTCTTCCAGATTGATATTAATGGTGTAATTTCCTCTCCAAGGTGACTTGAGTGCAGGAGCCCAAAGCCCCTGAAGATTGGCTGGTACACCATTTGTTCGTGAACTGCTGATAAGCAAGTATCTGCCATATTGGAAATAGAGCATTTCCAGATAAGGATTATGCTTCTTTTCGTCGCTATACGATAGCAATTGTTTATCTGTTGGATTCTGGACATCATATTTTGCATCAGACAAGTTGAATTTTACCCTGCCAAAGAGTTTTTGGTAGTCTGATAAATGTCTTTGTCGTAATTCTTTGTATGTAAAATTTGTCAGATGCCAGATATCGTCAGTGACATTTTCTAAATAGGGTGCTCCTTCTTTGACAGGATGTTTGTCAAAACCATTATAACTGGTCTCATTGACCAGATAGATAATAGCTTCAGTTACTCCTGTAAGGTGTAGGGTAGAGTCACTGGCATTAATGCTTCCATCTGTGTTTTTGACTTGCAGTATGGAGCAATAGTGTATGCTGTTTTCTTCATCACCCAGAACATGGCCCGACATAGTGAGTTGTTTTTGGGATGCTTTCACTTGATGAGGAATTAGCGACGTGAGAGAAATGTCGCTATTGATGGTTCCTTTTTTAGAGGCACTCAGTCTTATGGCAATCATTTTGTCCGGATGAGAGGCGAAGTATTCCTTTTTGAAGGTAACTTCATTACGCACAAAACTGATGGATACCAGGCTGCTATCTAAGCTTAATTGGCGATGATAGTTGCTGATTTCCCCTTGATTAAAGTCCTTTATCTGAATCAGACCTAAAGGCTGGTAAAATTCCGAGTTGTGTCCTTGTACGAAATGTTGCAAGGAATCGGCTGTCTTATAATCTTCCTTAAACAGAGCTTCCCGTATTTTGGGTATCCATTTATATGCATCACCTCCTTCTTGCGGATTAACAGGTTGACCTGTCCACAAGGTGATGTCATTTAGGTAGATAGAATCATTATCTGCTCCACCATAAACTAATGCTCCCAACTTACCATTGCCGATAGGTAGTGATTCCTCAAAGGCATGTGCCTCTTGGTTGTACCATAAGGTAAGTGGAACTTGCGTTGTAGTTGCCTTCTTATGTGCATTTGCAGTTAAACTTATAGCACATAGAGTAAGGCTAAAAAAGAAATCTTTAGTCATTATATTTCTGGTAAATAAGGTACTATTACTGAATATAAATGCAAGGCAGGCTTGTTTAATGAGCCTGCCTTGTATTTATTATGCGTCAATATTAGCGTAGGTTGCATTTTGTTCAATGAATTCTCGGCGAGGTTCAACATCATCACCCATCAACATAGAGAAAATTTCATCTGCTTGTGCAGCATTCTCTATTGTAACCTGTTTGAGTAATCGTGTAGATGGATCCATAGTAGTTTCCCACAATTGTTCTGGATTCATCTCACCCAAACCTTTGTATCGTTGTGTGTGAATGTTTTTATCCTCTTGTCCCTCTCCGTATTTATCAATGAAAGCCTGGCGCTGCTGCTCGGTATAGCAGTATTCGCTGACTTTATTCTTGAATGAGCATTTGTAGAGAGGTGGAGTTGCAATATAGAGATGTCCTTCCTCGATAACCTTAGGCATAAAGCGGTAGAAGAGAGTCATGATAAGTGTGTCGATGTGAGAACCATCGACATCGGCATCGGTCATGATGATAATCTTGTCATATCTCAACTTTTCTGTATTAGCCTCTTTGCTATCTTCACCATCTACTCCAAAGCGTACGCCGATACTCTGGATGATATTCATAACGGACTCAGCCTCAAAGACTTTGTGCCATTGTACTTTTTCTACATTCAGAATTTTACCGCGCAAAGGAAGGATTGCTTGATGGAATCTGTCGCGACCTTGTTTTGCGGAACCGCCAGCAGAGTCACCCTCGACAAGGAAAATCTCGCATTCCTTAGGATCCTTGATAGAGCAGTCTGCAAGTTTTCCTGGGAGACCGCCACCAGTCATGAAGTTCTTTCGCTGTACGCTTTCACGAGCTTTGCGGGCTGCGATACGTGCTGTCGCTGCTAGAACTACTTTTTCGCAAATACGCTTAGCTTCATCTGGGTGTTCTTCCAGATAATCTGCCAAAGCTTCATTGACAGCCTGCTGAACGGCACCCTGTACTTCGCTGTTTCCTAATTTGGTCTTAGTCTGGCCTTCAAACTGTGGCTCTGCAACCTTGATAGAGATGACTGCAGTAAGGCCTTCGCGGAAATCTTCAGGAGCAATCTCTACCTTTGCCTTTTCTATCTGCTTGGAGATTGATGGGTCAGCTTCTGCGTAAGCTTTGAGCGTACGGGTTAAAGCCATGCGGAAACCAGTAAGGTGAGTACCACCCTCTATCGTGTTGATATTATTTACGTAGGAGTGAATATTCTCTGTATAGTCTGTATTATACATGATGGCAATCTCTATAGGAATGCCTTGTTTCTCTGTCTTGAGATAGATGACATCATCAAACAGGTGAGTGCGATGGCGGTCAACGTATCTTACAAACTCTTTCAGACCATCTTTTGCATGGAAAACCTCTTGTTTGGTTTTTCCTTCTTCGTCTGGACGGAGATCTGTAAGGGTAATCTTTATACCAGCATTGAGAAATGCCAACTCGCGCATACGGCTTGCGATAATATCCCATTTATAAATAGTGTGGGTGAAAATAGTAGGGTCTGGCCAGAATTGCTGGCGTGTACCTCGCTTTTCAGTCTCACCAATAACCTTGACAGGGTAGAGAGGCTTACCTTTTTCGTATTCTTGCTGATATATTTTACCTTCACGGAATACCTGAGATTTCATGTGTGAAGAGAGTGCGTTTACACAACTTACACCTACACCATGCAAACCACCAGATACCTTGTAGGAACCTTTGTCAAATTTACCACCTGCGTGAAGTACTGTCATAACGACTTCGAGTGCGGATTTGTGAAGCTTTTCATGCATATCAACAGGGATACCACGACCATTGTCTTCTACGGTGATAGAATTGTCTTCATTGATTGTAACTTCAATGTCTGTACAATATCCAGCCATGGCTTCATCAATGGAGTTGTCAACGGTCTCGTTGACCAAATGGTGGAGACCCTTTTCTGAGATGTCACCAATGTACATCGCAGGACGCTTACGAACAGCTTCCAAGCCTTCGAGGACTTGAATGTTGCTCGCTGAATAATTATTTGCGTTGTTTGTATTTTCTGCCATTTCTTTGCTTAGTATTATTATCGTGCAAAGATACGGAAAAAACATGAGAATATGCAATTTTTGTTGCTAAAAAACTGCAAAAAATAGTGAAATGCTTAGTTTCGATATAAAATAAATAAGGTTGCAATTCGAAAGAATTGCAACCTTATATATCTTTTTAGCTTTTAACGTTGTATTAACCCAACTTAGCAATGTGCTGAGCCAAACCTGACTTCAAGTTTGCAGCCTTGTTGCTATGGATAACGTTAATCTTAGCCAATTTGTCTAAAAGCTTCTGAACTGTAGGATAGAGCTTTACAGCCTCTTCCTTATCAGTCATATTGCGCAACTTGCGTACAGCGTTACGCATTGTCTTTGCATAGTACTTATTGTGCAAAGACTTCTTTTTGTCCTGACGGATTCTCTTGATTGATGATTTATGATTTGCCATCTTAATATTTTATTTTTTTATTTCTTATGTAGTCCCTAGCAGAGTCGAACTGCTCTTTAGAGAATGAAAATCTCTCGTCCTAACCGATAGACGAAGGGACCATTTGTTGTTTTGCGGGTGCAAAGTTACTACATTTATTTTAATCCTGCAAATTTTTTCGGGAAATTTTTCTCTAAATGCGTGTTTTTTTGTAATTTTGCCCTCAAAATCATCTAAAAACGTTCGTATGATGGAAAAAACAAGAGCAATTGTCCTACATTCTATTAAATATGGAGAGTCGCAATTTATTGTGGATTTTCTGACGGAATCCAGAGGAAGAGTGTCCTTTTTGGTGAAAATTCCAAAATCTTCAAAGAGTAATTCCAAGAGACAATATTTCCAGCCATTGACTTTGGTAACTTTAGAATTTGATTACCGGGTTAGCCAGAATTTGCAGCGTATTAAAAATATAGGTATTCTCTATCCTTATGAGGATATTCCTTTTTCTCCTATTAAAATATCTGTTTCTCTGTTTTTGGCAGAGTTCCTGCTGTATGCTACCAAATTTGAGCAGAAGAATCTTCCTTTATTTTATTTTGTTTTTGATAGTTTGGTTTGGTTTGATGGTGCTCATGAAGGAATTGCTAATTTTCATTTGCTGTTTTTAATGAGATTAAGTTTTTATATGGGAATTGGACCCAATTTGAGTGAAGGGTTGGAACAATCTAAGTATTTTGATTTGGATGAGGGGAAGTTTGTACCTTTCGTCCCTGCTCATTCTCATTATTTATCAGAAAGTGATTCTTTTCATCTTTTGCAAATGTTCCGATTAGACTATAAAACAATGCACCTCTACAAGATGTCCCGCCAGGAGCGGAATCATTCTGTAGAGGTGATGATAGAATATTATCGTCTTCATATTCCCGGATTTCCCGAATTGAAGTCTTTGTCAGTACTTCAGGAATTGTTCTGCTGAATCCTTTGTGAGGATTTCACTTATGCAAAACTGATGACTCCCTGGACAGGCTCGTTTCCATCTGCATTTCTGTTTTCATCATCTTCGATTTTTCCTGAAGCGATGTTTCGGATTTCCTCAAGAGTCTGTCTTGTACGTTTATATGTCGGTGTGTTTTCTACTTGTAGAATCACATCCTCATTGTCCAGATCTTCTGGTTTGAACAGGAAGATATGTGGGTGACGTTTGTACTGAGTCGTTGTACCGTCACTTCCATAATATCTTTTTCTTCTTTCCTCGTTCTCTGCTCTTTTTTCTTCTTGTTCTGCAAGGCGTCGGGATTCTTCTTCTGTATGTTTCTTGAGATGGCGGTTCATACCTTCTACATCTTCCAATCCGAAACCTGTAGCCAAGACGGTTACTTTGACCCTGCTTCCTAATTCAGGGTCAATGGCAAGTCCCCATTTCAATTCAAAGTCATCACCAAATTTTTCCATGAAGTCGTTTACGTCATTCATTTCGTCCATGGTAAGACCTGGATTGTCTTTCTTTTCACTTGCAAAGGCAATGCTAAGAAGAATCTTTTTAGAATTGAAAACATCATTGTCATTGAGCAGAGGTGAGTTCAATGCATCATCTATCGCTTTCTTGACGCGTCCTTCACCTTCACCATAGCCAGTACTCATGATGGCAACGCCTCCGTCTTTGAGGACGGTTTTGACATCATTGAAGTCAAGGTTGATGAGGCCGTGTACAGTAATGATTTCTGCGATACTCTTGGCAGCTACACTTAGTGTGTCATCTGCCTTGCCGAATGCATCCAAAACCGCCAGATCAGGATAAATCTGACGAAGTCTTTCGTTGTTGATAACCAACAATGCATCTACATGTTTAGACATTTCTTCAACACCATCGAGTGCTTGGTCGATTTTTCGCGGACCTTCAAATTTGAAAGGGATGGTTACGATGCCGACTGTCAATATGCCCAGTTCTTTGCTGACGCGTGCAATGACAGGAGCAGCTCCAGTACCTGTTCCTCCGCCCATACCTGCAGTAATGAAAGCCATCTTGGTACCATCATTAAGCATATGTTTGATGTCTTCCAATGTTTCTTCGGCAGCTTGTTTTGCCTTCTCTGGTTTGTTGCCGGCTCCAAGTCCTTCTTTTCCTAATTGGAGATGGACAGGTACAGGAGAATCATTAAGTGCCTGATTGTCGGTATTACAAAGTACAAAACTTACATCGTGAATGCCTTCCCGGTACATGTGGTTGACTGCATTGCCGCCGCCACCACCTACACCGATCACTTTGATGATGCTATTTTCCTTTTCCGGTTCACCGAAATCAAGGATATGTGGTTTGCTATCTTGCATAATCTTTATATTCTTTAGAGTTTATCCTAATTATAGTCCATTCTTAGAGCGTTTACTCTACTATTCGAACATTTTTATTCTTCTTCAGAAATCGTATCCAAGAAGAAATCCTTGAGTTTTCTGAATCCTTTATGGAGGAAACTGTTTTCTTTGCGCTTTTTCTCTTCGCGCTCTTTCTCTTCCTCTTCTGCGATTTTAGCCAGTCTTTCTTCTTCTTCTTTCTTCTTTCTCAACTCCTCTTCACGTTTTTGAGCTGGAGTAGGTACAACTCCTGTTCCTGCAGTTTCATTAGGGTTGCGAGAAGCCTTTGGTGTACTGTCTGCGGCAAGAGGTCGTTCCATGTTATTGGTGAACAAGTCGTTGCTGATTTCATCCCCACTGCAGTTCATGTCACCCTTGGCAAGAAGTCCCAAAATGGTATTCATGGTACCATCGTGGTTATTGATCTTTGCATCTTTCGCTTTTACGGTTTGGGTAACAAACTTAGCGAATCTGATTTTAGGAGTATTGGTATGGTTTCTGAATACCTTCTCTATTTCAGGCATATTGCTTCCGCCACCCGTAATGATAATACCTCCCAAGAGTTTGTCAGCAAATTCTATAGGGACTTGATACCAGGCATTTTCAACTATTTCCTCTACTCTGGCTTCAACAATCTCTATAAACTTTTTGCTCTCTACAACTCTGTCCTTGTCGATGGAATAGTTGAGAGTTGGATCGATATTCTTGATGTCTGTATATGCCTTAGCATATTTCAGTTTCATATTCTCAGCCTCTTGCTCTTCTATCTGAAGACAAGTCAAATCCTTGGTAATATTATTGCCTCCAAGTGGAATGACTGACAGATGGCGAAGAATATTTTTATAATATACAGATACCGTCGTCGTGTCAGCACCTAAATCTATCAATGCGCAGCCTGCTCTTTTCTCAGAGTCAGTCAATACGCTGTCTGCCATGGCGAGAGGTGCCAAGTACATTTCAGCTATAGGAATGTTAGCTTTTTCAAAACAAGCGTAAATGTTGTTGTAGAAATTCTTTTTCCACAAGATATTGAGGAAAATACCTTCCAGATGATTGCATTGTATGCCGACAGGGTCTATCTGATATTGGTTATCTATCTTATATTCCTGTGTTGCAGCATCCAATATCTCCTGATCAGGATATGTCATGTTGCGGTTGATATCCATCAGCTCATTAATCATTTCCTGAGTAATGATGGATGTGGTAGGTAAATCTTTTACAATAATGTTCTTGACGCTCTTGATAGATCTTCCTCCTACGCCGACATAGACCTGAGAAATGTCTTGCTTGAGAATTGTTTTCAATTTATTTATGATGTTAGTCAAGCTCTGGCAAGTCTTGTCTATGTTATAGATGACACCTTTTCTGATGCAAGAAGACGAGTCTTCCTCCACGAGTGCTAGTACAGTGATGCTGCCATCTAAATTCTTCTGGCCTGCTATACCCGTCATCTTGGATGACCCTAGCTCTATTGCTACTATAAATTCCTTTGGCATAGTCTTTATATATTATCTGATTCTTTTTTATTTTTATTAGCTATTTATACTAGCTGTTGCTATTATGCTTTTTGCAAATAATCTGGTTGTCAAATTCCAGATTGATATATGAGTATTTGTTCCAACCAGCTTTGGATAGTCCATATTTGTAGAAATTTTCCAAGCGTGACATCTTTCGGTTTACGAAGTCTTGAATGTCTTTCTCCCGTTTTTCCACAGCGTTTGCTTCTGGAAGATTGCCCAGATAGACGACATGGTTTCCTACTCGAGGAACAAGTTCTATTCCTTTATCTTGTAGAACGTTAATTTGTTCTATTTGATTTCTCCACAACTCGTTAGTCATCAATGCCTTGCTTAATAACGAGACGTATTTTTGAGCATACCATTTATTGATGTAGCCCGTGGCGATAATCATATCGCTGGTGTATTTGGTGTTGGGCATAATCTGATAATGGTCATCTACATAATAGTCTTCATTATTGATGCTCTTGATTCTTACGATCGGCATGCGTTGAGTGAGGTTGATATCAACGAGACCGTCTTGAGTCTTGTAGCATTCGGCAGATTTGACGAAAGGACTTTGCATCAGAGTCTCCTCTATATGGCGAGTACTAATCTTGTTCAAAGGTTTCTCTAAAGGATAGATCTTTTTTGCTTTCAGTCTCTTTTTTATTTCTTTTGCATCAAGAAAGCCATTGGTCATCTCATCTTGTATGTTGATGTTTACCTTGGTGCATATTAAGTTTGATTCATCAGGCTTGTTCAGCTTGGTGAATGCAAACACCAGATATATACCTATGGCGAAATCCAGTGTGATGATAATCGTTTTCTTCCAGTTGATGCGCATTATTTCTGCTTAAGAATTTCTGTCATTTGCGGAACGTAGTTGTCCAAGTCGCCAGCTCCCAATACGATAAGAACATCGAAATCTCTACTTCTTACAAGATCCAGTACATCTTCTTTGTGTATCATGCTCTTTTCTACTCCTGGCTTGAGATTGTCGTAGATGAGCTTTGAGGTCACTCCTGGTATCGGAGCCTCTCTTGCTGGATAGATGTCACACAGGATTACTTCATCAAGCATGCTCAGGCTTTCTGCAAAATCCTTGTAGAAATCTCGTGTTCTGGTATAAAGATGAGGCTGGAAGATTGCAGTAATCTTTCGTGTCTTATACAGCTCTCTGATACTCTTTACACTCTGGTAAATCTCTTTTGGATGATGGGCATAGTCTGATAGGAATACGTGCTTGGCATCTTTGATTTTGAAATCAAAGCGTCTTTCTACACCTTCGTATGTCTTCATTCCTTGTCTGAGTTCTTCTGCCTTGCAACCATTCAATTGTGCCATTGCCATTGCGGCAATACCATTTTCGATGTTGATAGGTACAGGCTGACCGAGTTCTACGTTCTCTACATTTTCGATAGGAGAGATGAAGTCAAATGTGATTTCGCCATTCTCTATCTTGATGTTTTCTGCGTGGAAATCTCCTTCATGAAGACTGTACTCGTAGATTCTAACTCCATCCTGTACGTTCTGTTTCATTTCCAGATCTTTATGGATGATGAGTGCACCTCCCGGTTGGATAAGTTCTGTATAATGGCGGAAACTTTCCAGATATGCTTCTTTTGTTCCATAGATGTCCAGATGGTCTGGGTCTGTTGCTGTAATTACGCTCATCCAAGGACGCAACCAATGGAAGCTGCGATCGAATTCATCAGCTTCTATGACTACATAGTCGCTCTTGTCGGAAAGTATGTAGTTGGTGCCGTAATTTTTAGAAATACCGCCCAAGAAAGCGTTACAGTCTATATGACTCTGATGCATGATGTGGGCGCACATGGTAGATGTAGAGGTCTTACCATGAGTTCCTGCTACGCACAACCCCTTATGGGTGCGAGTCAAAGTGCCCAATACCTGTGCACGTTTTTCGATGGTAAATCCATTCTCATGGAAATACACAAGTTCCTTGTGCTCTGCTGGGATGGCTGGAGTAAAGATGACCAATGTTGTTTTTGGATCCTTGCAAGCCTCTGGTATCAGGTCTGTGTTCTCCTCATAATGGATGAGCATGCCTTCTTTTTCCAAATCATGAGTAAGGTGAGAAGGGGTCTTGTCGTAACCAGCAACAACCAACTTCTTGTTGAGGAAATATCTTGCGATAGCGCTCATGCCTATACCGCCAGCTCCTACGAAATATACTGCTTTAATATCTTTCAGTTCCATTACTTTCTTGCTAATTTTACAACTTCGTCGGCAATGACGTCGGCAGAGTTCTTTAAACCTAATTTTTTAATATTCTCACTAAGTGAGTTTAATTTTTGAATATCTGTGACCGTATTGATCGCCTTGTCGATAAGTATGCCAGGTGCTTCACAGTCTTTTACATAGATGGCTGCATCTTTATTTACCAGTGCCATGGCATTCTTGGTTTGGTGATCTTCTGCAACATTAGGGCTTGGAACCAGAATGACAGGTTTGCCTATGAGGCAGAATTCACTGATGCTGCTGGCACCGGCTCTACTGATAACTAAGTCTGCAGCTTTGTATGCTGCTCCCATGTCGCTGATAAAATCCATGATTTTGAGATTTGGCAATTCCTTGCCTTTCATCTGCTCAGCGATGGAGGCCTTGTAATACTTACCTGTTTGCCAGATAAACTGGATATCACTTTTGGCAATTTTATCCAAGTTTTGCAATACGCTTTCATTGATGGTTCTTGCTCCGAGACTACCACCTACCAGAAGAATGGTTTTCTTTTCAGGTGCAAGTCCGAATTGTTTTCTTGCTTCTTCCACCGTAACAGTAGTCTCCAATACGTTTTGGCGTACTGGGTTTCCTGTCATGATGATCTTGTCAGCAGGGAAGAAACGTTCCATTCCTTCGTATGCCACGCAAATTCTGTCAGCTTTCTTTGCGAGTAACTTGTTGGTTACTCCAGCATATGAATTCTGTTCCTGAATTAAACAAGGAATACCCTTGCTTGCACATACGTTAAGAGTAGGACCGCTGGCGTAACCACCAACACCGACTGCAGCCATTGGCTTGAAGTCGTTGATGATTTTCTTTGCCATTCTTTGGCTTTTCCATATTTTGAAGAGCACGGCAATATTCTTGAACAGATGCTTACGATCAAAGCCGCAGATAGGTAATCCCTTAATCTCATATCCGGCAGCAGGAACACGTTGCATTTCCATTCTGCCTAATGCTCCAACAAATAAAATCTTTGCTTCAGGGTATTTGGCCTTGATGGCATTGGCGATGGATACAGCTGGGAAAATATGTCCTCCAGTTCCACCTCCACTTATTATAATTCTCAGTTCATTATTCATAATTTTCTAATTTATTACGCAAAGATAAATAAAAAAATCAACAATACTACATTTTTCACTATTTTTTATAGTGTTTTTTTATGCAGTAGCCAATTTTGAAGTGTTTGCTTCTGTATTGCACTCGTCTTTTTTCTTGGCACTTCTACTGATACTCAATATGATTCCAACATATAGACAGTTGATGACGGTTGATGTACCACCTCTACTGATGAGTGGAAGTGGCTGACCGGTAACTGGTGCTAAACCTACTGCTACGAGCATATTGAACAATGCCTGAGTGACGAGCAGTATGGCAAGTCCCATGGCGAGAAATGCAGGAAAGTTGTTCTCACATCTGTTGGCTATGCTTCCTACTCTATATAATAATATAATGTATAGGAAGGCTACAAATACGGCTCCGGTTATTCCCATCTCTTCTATGATGATGGCATAGATGAAGTCAGAGAAGGCCTGTGACAGGAAATCTCGCTCAACAGAGTTGCCTGGTCCTTTGCCCACGATGTTGGATGAGGCAATGGCTATGTTCGCATGAGCAACCTGTGCATCTTTATCCAAATCAACATCTTCTGGAGCAATATCTTTGTGGTCCAGAAATTTGTCTATTCGCGACTTCCAAGTATCTGCTCTATGGAATAGCTTTTCGATGGAGCCAGGTTCTTTTTCCTCTTTCTTGATATTCTCTGTAAGTGTATTGTCACCTGTTGACTGATTCTTGTCTTTTCCTACAAGCATCACCGTTGCAATTACTATCGCTCCAGATGCTATGGCTAATCCCAATAGTTTTCCGAGTTGTGCCTTAGGAATTCTTCCTATGATCATCATGAAAAAGATGGTGAGACATAGCAGCATGGCTGTGGATAAGTTCTCAAGCCCAATCAGTAGGATGAAAATAGACGAAGCAACTATAATATACTTGAGCGCGCGTTTGTCGGCGCCATTCTCTGTCTGCATGGCACTGAGAATCTGGGCCACGGCCAGAATAACTGCTCCCTTAGCGAATTCGGAAGGCTGGAATTGGAAACCAATAAAATTTACCCACCTTGATGCACCATTGGTAGCCTGACCGGCTATCAATACCCAAATCAGCATGATTAAAGAAATGGCAAGCATGAATGGAGTGGCAATTTTGAAGTACTTGCATTTTACTTTGAGCATGCAAATCATGGTGAAGATTCCAAAGATGATGAATCCTATATGTCGGATGACAGGCTTCATGTAATTGCCGCTTTTGTATGTTAGCGAACTTGAGGCAGAATATACCTCAATAATGCTAATCATGCAAAGGAAGAAAAACACCATCCATATTACCTTGTCTCCTTTAAATATGTTGCCTATTTTCTTGTTCATTTGATTATTTCCTATCTTTATTATAATCTGACTAAAGTCTTGAATTGCTCGCCTCGATCTTCCATGTTCTTGAACAAATCAAAACTTGCACAGCAAGGACTCAGTAAAACTGTATCGCCAGGCTTAGCAAGTTCTTTGCAGGCTGCTACACAGTCCTTCATGCTATGGGTGTCACGTACAGGAATACCCAGCTCGTCAAAATTATCGTGTAACTTCTGGTTGTCTGCTCCAAGATATACGATGCCGGCACACTTCTGCTTTACCAGGTCTTTTATTTGATTGTAATCGTTGCCTTTGTCCTTACCACCTATGATAAGAATGGTAGGAGTTGTCATACTTTCAAGTGCATACCAGCATGCATCCACGTTTGTAGCCTTGGAATCGTTGACATAATATACACCATCAAACTTTCCTACTTTTTCCAGACGATGCTCCACGCCAGGAAAGTCGCTTAATCCCTTATGGAGGATTTCTTTGCTGATGCCTACAATGTTGCAAGCCAGACCTGCAGCCAGACTGTTGTAGATGTTATGCTTTCCGCTGAGGCTCATGTCTGCCTGTGGCATTTCAAATGCCTGTGGAAAATCGAGTATGTACTTGCCATTCTCTATGTAGCCAACAGTTCCTTCTTCTTTGTTCTCTGCAAACGCACAAAGATGTGACTTGAGGTTGTATTTCTCTAATTCTTTTTTCACGATAGGATCGTCGTTCCAGTAGATGAAACTATCTTCCTCAGTCTGATTCTGTGTGATGCGCATCTTGGCATCAGTATAGTTCTGCATGCAGAAATCGTAGCGGTCCAGGTGGTCTGGAGTAATGTTCAGCAAGATAGCCACGTTAGCTCTGAACTGATACATATTGTCTAATTGGAAACTGCTCAGCTCAATGACATAGTATTGATGAGGAGTTTCTGCAACCTGTAATGCAAGACTTTTGCCGATATTGCCAGCTAAACCTACGTCATAGCCAGCCGATTTGATGATATGATATATCAGAGAAGTAGTTGTGGTCTTACCGTTACTACCTGTGATGCAGATCATCTTAGCATCTGTATATCTGCCAGCAAATTCGATTTCACTGATGATAGGTGTGCCTTTAGCTATCAACTTCTGAATCATAGGTGCTTCCTTAGGAATACCAGGACTCTTGATAACTTCATCGGCATCCAGAATTTTCTCTTCCGTATGATGACCTTCTTCCCATTCGATATTGTGGTCATCCATCAGTTTCTTATAGTTGTCTTTGATTTTTGACATATCAGAGACGAAAACCTCGAAACCTTCCTTCTTTGCCAGCACGGCTGCACCTGCACCGCTTTCGCCGGCTCCTAAAATTACAATTTTTTTCATATTGTTATTTTATATGTCTGACAATTACTGCCAGTTTATCTAATCTTCAGAGTTATGATGGTCAATGCGGCCAGAATAATGGTAACAATCCAGAAGCGGATCGTAATCTTAGACTCATGGAATGCACCCTTTGGCTTCTTGAGAAGATACTTGCATTCTGGGTCCAGTTGGCTTTCCTGCGTGCGGAAGTTGTCGTGTATAGGAGTGCGCTTGAAGATGCGTTGTTTTACTCCTTTTCGCTTTCCGAGCTTGTAGTAATATACCTGAACGATAACACTCAGACTTTCTACAAAGAAGATACCGCAGAGGATAGGTAACATCAATTCCTTATGGATGATGATGGCACCAACAGCAATAATTCCACCGATGGTCAGAGAACCGGTATCGCCCATGAATACTTGAGCAGGGTAGGCGTTGTACCATAGGAAACCGATGAGCGCTCCAATGAATGCGCAGAAGAAAACTACCAGTTCCTCAGACCCCGGAATATACATGATGTTGAGGTAGGCGGCAAATTGGATATGTGACGAAACATATGCCAGAATGCCTAATGCCACACCTATAATTGCTGAATTTCCTGCGCACATACCATCCATTCCGTCATTGAGGTTGGCGCCATTTGAAACGGCTGTAACCACGAAAATAGTCATGATGACGAACAGTATCCAACCGGCCGCAGTCTTGTATTTACCACAGAAACTTGTGATGTTGGAATAGTCCAGGTTGTGCCCCTTGATGAAAGGAATGGTAGTCTTCAGAGATTTTGTAGCTTCCGTACGATGCTTGACTACGGTTTCCTGTCCCTGACGCTCAATGGCTAAGTTTTCGTTCATCTTCACATCAGGAGAAGCCCATAGCACAAGTCCAACGATAAGTCCAATACCTACCTGACCTACGATTTTATATCTTCCTTTTAATCCTTCCTTGTCTTTCTTGAAAATCTTGATGAAATCATCCATTCCACCAAGGAATCCCAACCAGACGGTGGTAATAATCATCAGGATGAGATAGATGTTGCGCAGACGGCCCAACAGAATCACAGGAATCAGAATGGCCATGATGATGATGACACCTCCCATGGAAGGAACACCGATTTTCTTGACTCCGAATGGGTCAATGCTCGCATCACGCTGTGTTTCTGTGATTTGCTTACTCTTGAGGAACTTGATGAACTTTTCGCCAAACCAGGCAGAGATGATCAATGATACAATCAGAGCCAGCAGCGCGCGGAATGAAATGTATCCCCACATGTGAGAGCCAGAGATACCCCATTGCTCCAGAAATCTAAAGAGATAGTATAACATTTTCTTATTTTTCTTTTAAAGTTTCTTCTTTTCTATTTGATTCCTCAGATTATTTTTGGCTGATTCCAAATATATCACGTATTACTTCCTTATCATCGAAATGATGCTTTACGCCCTTAATTTCCTGATAATCTTCGTGACCCTTTCCTGCAACGAGGATTACATCGCCCTTCTTTGCCATCATGCAAGCTGTACGAATCGCTTCTTTGCGATCTACAATGCTAATGACTTTCTTCATCTGTTGCGCATTCAGACCTGCAAGCATATCGTTGATGATGTCCTGTGGTTCCTCGAAACGTGGATTGTCACTGGTGATGATCACTTTGTCGCTCTGCTTTACTGCCTCCTGTGCCATGAGAGGACGCTTACCCTTGTCTCGGTTACCGCCAGCTCCGCATACGGTGATGACTTCACCTCCCTTGCCGTCCAGTACCTCGTGGATGGCATTGAGAACATTCTCCAATGCGTCTGGAGTATGTGCATAGTCAACGATTGCGGTATAGCCTTCTGGTGATTGGATAGGTTCCAAACGACCGTTGACACTATGCAAAGTGCTCATTACTACGAGTATATCTTCTGGCTGTTTTCCCAGCATAATGGCTGCGCCATATACGGCAAGCAGGTTGCTTACGTTGAATTTGCCAATAAACTGCACCCCAACTTCTCTGCCATCTACCTCAAGATACATACCTCCGAAATGGCATTCCAAAATTCTTGCCTTGAAGTCTGCCATGCTTCTGGTAGAGTAGGTCTTGATAGCTGCCTTGCAGTTCTGTACCATAATCATGCCGTTCTTGTCATCAGCATTCGTAATGGCGAAAGCTGTCTTTGGAAGACCGTCGAAGAATGCTTTCTTGGCATTGCGGTAGTTCTCGAATGTCTTGTGATAGTCGAGATGGTCACGGGTCAGGTTGGTAAAGATACCGCCTGCGAAATTCAAACCGCCGATACGCTTTTGTGCAATAGCATGAGAAGAACATTCCATGAATGCATATTCGCATCCTGCCTCTACCATTTTTCCAAGAAGTTCATTCAGTTCTATCGGGTCAGGTGTGGTGTGGTCTGCTGGTATTGCCTCGTCTTCAATATAGTTGCATACTGTAGAAAGAAGACCGCATTTATGACCGAACTTTCTGAACATATTATATAATAAGGTGGCGATGGTCGTCTTTCCGTTTGTACCGGTGACACCTACGAGTTTCAATTTTCTGGATGGGTCGCCATAGAAGATGGTAGCAGCTTTTCCGACAGCATCCTCTGTAGAAGCGACTTGAATATAGGTAACCCCTTCAACAGGTTCCTGAGGTAAATCTTCACACAATATGGATTTCGCCCCAAGCTCAATGGCCTTTGGGATAAATTTGTGTCCATCTACTTGTGTTCCCTTCATTGCAACAAAGAGATGACCATCCTTAATCTTTCGAGAGTCGATGTTCACTCCTGTGACTTCGATTTCTGCATCTCCGATTATTTGGATCGGTTTGATGTTTTTGAGCAATTCTTGTAACTTCATATATCGTTTCTTTTTTTATATGTTACTATTATATATATTAAATAGGTATATCATATACCTTATTATATTGACTTTATCGTTTTGCTGCAAAATGTAGCAGTAAGATGTAATCTGTGCTCATCACTCAAGCGTGATGACACAGAAGGCACCTTGCTTAACCGGTTTGCCAGCCATGAGGGATTGTTTGGTAACTTTTCCTCTTCCGTACAACCTGGTTTTTATGCCTCTGCTTTCCATCATGAATACTGCATCTCGGGCTCCCATACCGATGATGTCTGGTACCGTTCCCTTACCGTATTGCTTTTGCTTTTCAAGTTTTACATAACGGTTGCCAACTTTTTCGGCTTTTCCCCAAATTGGATTTCCTGTCAGGTAACTTCCGCTCCAGTTGGTATTAGTCTTTATACCGAGATGGGTCAGAACGTAGTCTGCAGCCAGTATGTTTCCGTTCTTAACATCTGGTATGATGACAGATGCAGAGTCTTGTGCATCTTTTACATCCAGTTTCAGACTTTGAGCCATGATACCTTCTGAGATTTCATGGAAGACCTTACCACTCATTCCGCCACCTGATGCAGGAAGTCCTGATTTCTGTATGCAGACGATACAACTGTAGCGTGGGTTGTCTGCAGGGAAATAACCGGCAAAACTCAGGAGGTAGTTGACGCCACCTGATTTATAACCGCCAGCACCTTTAGACATTTGGGCAGTTCCGGTCTTTCCTGCAACGAGGAAGTTAGGTGAACCTGCTTTCTTTCCCAATCCGATACTGACCACCTGCTCAAGGATGGTCTGTATCTTCTTGATGCTTTGCTCCTTGGCTATACGCTCATGGAGTACTTCCGGTGGGAATTCCATGATTGTTTCTCCATCCTTGACAACCTTCGTTACAAAACGGGGTCTCATCATCTTGCCGTTGTTGGCGATTGCGTTGTAGAACGTGAGCGTAGAGATAGGCGGAACTTGCGTCTCGTAGCCGATACTCATCCATGGCAATGCCGTCTTGCTCCAGTTGTCGTACTGTCCATGACTGTTTTTGTGAGGCATTCGGATTCTTGCCGGTGTTGCACCTACAAGTGGAATTTTTAAATCATCCGCCAGACCTATACGATGTATGCCTTTTACAAACTTTTCTGGGTTGTTGCGATAATGATCATCGATGATTCTGCTCACGCCGATGTTTGAACTGTACCATAATGTCTGGGCAAAAGTAAGTCTTCCATATCCTCCCTTTCGCCAGTTATGGTCTTTCATGTCTCGTCCGTACATCGGCCATACACCTCCGCCGGTCTCTACAGAGTAAGTTGTGTCAACCACACCGTCGTCGAGAGCCACCAGTAACGAGGCGGTCTTGAATACCGAACCCGGTTCCAGCAAGTCGCTGACAGCATGGTTGTGGATTTCGCGGTATTCGCCATCAAAGCATTTTTCCATATTTACAATGGCTTTGATGTCGCCAGTCTTCACATCCATCACGATGGCTACGCCTACGTTTCCGTTGATTTCCTTCAACTCGTTAATGACCGAACGTTCTGCAAGGTCTTGCATGCCGACATCAATTGTGGTTACGATATCTGCACCATCAATAGGTGGAGTATCGGTAATGTCAAGGAACTTGTTGCGAACTTTTCTTCTGTGTACAATACCATTGGTACCGCGAAGAATGGAGTCGTACGACAATTCCAGTCCGAATCTCGCCGTATCTTTAGCGCCGAACATTGCACCGATAGTTCTGCCAGCCAGCGAACCGTACGAACGTTTACGGGCATTGTATTCCTCCCAATGGAATCCACTCTTGTTGGTTCCAAGTCTGAAGAGAGGCAAATCTTTCACTTCCGTGAAGGTATTGTAGTTGATACGCTCGTTGTAGATCACCCAATGTCTCTTCTTCTTGGCTTTTCCTTCTTCCAGGTGAGCCTTAAACTCTGCAGCACTCTTGTCTGGGAATATTTTATGAAGTCCATCGCAGATAGAATCTTCCTTGACGTTCCATAAGGAATCTCCTTTTGCCTCGCTGAGAGCAACAAAGTCCATGAATACCTTGAACTCAGGCAAGGAACTGGCAAGGAGTTGTCCTGTACAGCTCAGGATATTTCCTCGGTTAGGCTTAACGGTCACCGAGTCTTTCTTTTGTCTGCTGGCTACCTTCATCCAGTAGTCGCGCTTAGCAGTCATGATATATAGTGACTTGCCGACTACTAATACGGCAAAGAAAATCAGGCCAAATGAAATGGCACGATATCTGGGCATCACTTTTTTTGCATCAAACTTGCTCATTGTTCGGGTACATTTATTATATATGGAGGTTGTGTGGCAATGTGCAGAACGCTGTCTTTATTGTTTTTGAGCATTTCTAATACGTTGCTTTCACGACTCTTCTCTGTTATCTGGCTACTGCTGGAAAGTGCTTTGTATTTAGCATCCTGCAGTTCTTTTTGCAATTGGTCTATTTCTATCAAGTCTTTTTGAATACTATATCTGTTGGATATGTAAATGATGACGAAAAAAACGACCAGGATGACTAACCATATCTGCCGGCGTATGATGCGTGCAGTCAGGATGTCACCACCAAGGATTTTGCGTAGCGAGAAATTGGAAGATAGGGGAGCTTCACCCTCTATCGCCTGTTCTGCGATAACTTGTTTCAGTTCAAGTTTATCGTTGTTTTCCCTCGGCTCGCCTTTAGTCTTGTCTTCCTTCAGTTCCTGCTTGGATTTATCTTCTTCGACCTCCAGCTTGGACTTGTCTTCTTTATTATCTTCCATCATTTCTTTTCTGCGATTCTAAGTTTGGCACTTCTGCTTCTAGGGTTTCTTTCCTGCTCTTCAGCGTTAGGGACGATTACCTTATTGTTGATAAGTTTAAACGGAGTTTCTATTCTGCCGAAGAAGTCTTGCGTGATTTTTCCCTCAGAATTGCCTGATTTCATGACGTTCTTGACGATTCTGTCTTCCAGAGAGTGGTAAGTGATGACGGAAAGTCTTCCACCAGGTTTCAATATTTCTGTGGCAGACTTCAGCATTTCCTTGAGTGCATCCATTTCGTGGTTTACTTCGATGCGGAGCGCCTGGAAGAGTTTTGCCATATCTTTCTTCTCCCGTTCTCTCTTGAAAAGAGGCTCTACTGCCTTGATGAAATCGGTAGTAGTCTCTATTCTTTTTTCTGTTCTGGCTTTGACGAGAGCAGAGGCAATACGTCGGGAATTCTTTAGTTCTCCATAGAGATAGAAAATGTCTGCCAGCTTGCTTTCTTCATAGTCATTCACAATGTCTGCAGCAGTTTTTCCAGCTCTCTTGTTCATTCTCATATCGAGTGGGGAATCATATCTGAAAGAAAAGCCGCGTGTCTCGTCATCAAAATGATGACTGGAAACACCCAGGTCTGCGAGCAGACCATCGATTCCGTCCACACCATAGTATCTCATCCAGTTTTTCAAATATCTGAAGTTGGAACATACAAAGGTAAAGTCTTTATTGGCCACAACGTTTCTTTCAGCATCGGCATCTTGGTCGAAACTGTAGAGATGGCCGTTGCCGTTGATTCTGGCAAGGATTTCCTTAGAGTGTCCACCACCTCCAAAGGTAACATCCACGTAGATGCCACCTGGTTGTATATTTAGGCCATCTATACTCTCGTTGAGAAGTACCGGCACATGATATGTTTCTGCTGTCTTTACCATCTCTCTTGTAGCTTAATCTTCGTTATTAAATGACATTACTTCCTGTAATGCCTTACTGAACTCTTCCTGTTCCATGAAGGTTTCTCCTTCTTCCTCGTTTTTCCAGATTTCTATGGTATCTCCCATGCCGACGAAGCGGATGCTCTGTTCTATGTCAGCCTGTTTGAGCAGTCTCTTCGGAATCAAAAAACGTCCGTTGCCATCAAGCGTCAGCAAGATGGCGTCTGCTATGAAGGTTCTGTATATCTGCTGTTCCTTGGCATTCCATCGGTTGAGTTTCTTTCTCAACTGGTCCAGTAGTTCATTCCATACGGATTCGGGATAAACGACCAGGCAGGGCTGAAAGACGTCTTTTCTGAGGACAAGGTTTTCCTCGCCAGAAACTTGAAGAATCTTGCGGAAAGAAGCTGGCAGGAAGGCACGTCCCTTCGCGTCAGTTTTAGCCTCTATGTTGCCTAAAAAACGCATACGTACATCTTATATAAAAGAATTCGGGTTCAAAGGTACACATTTTTCCCCATATTCCCCCACTTTTCCCCACAATTTTTTAAAAACTTAATAAAAAAGTTGATTGTGTCGGGAAACGAGCTTGTTTCGTTAGTGTACTTTGATGCGGGGAAAAACGTATTAAAGTGGGCAAAAATAAAGAGAAAACTGCCTTTTTCCAACTAAATTTATGTGTTTTTTGATTTTTTTTCGCAAAAATGGCACGTATTTAAAAAAGTTGAGTTATTTTTGCAGCTAGTTTAGCTGAATAATGAAATGAGTGAAGCAATAGAAAAGACAATCGACATAGATAGGATACTGAAAGGCAAGATGGGTGCAAAGGCTAAATTTGTGCCTGGATTTGTCGTGTCTTGGCTCAAGAAACTCGTTCACGAAGACGAGGTTAATAAGTTCTTATGGGAAAGTCGCCATCTGTCGGGTACGGAGTGGCTGACTGAGTGTGTGAAATATCTGAAGATGGATATCGAAATTGTAGGAGCTGAAAACTTGCCTGACAAGAATGATGGCAAGCTCTATACTTTTGTTTCTAATCACCCTTTGGGTGGACAGGATGGAGTGGCTTTGGGTTCCATCATCGGACAGCATTATGATGGTAATTTCCGTTATCTGGTGAATGATCTCCTGCTCAATCTTCCTGGTTTGAAACCTGTGAGCATCGGTATCAATAAAACCGGACGTAACAGTCGTGACTTCCCTCGTATGGTAGAGGCTGGTTTCCAGAGCAAAAATCACATGTTGATGTTCCCTGCAGGACTTAATAGTCGCAAGCGTGATGATGGTACGATTCATGACATCCCTTGGAAAAAGACTTTCATTTCTAAGAGTGTTGAATATCAGAGAGATGTCGTGCCGATCCATTTCGGCGGTCAGAACTCAGAACGTTTCTATCGTATTGCCAGATTTAGTGACAAGCATCTGCCGTTCAATCTCGCCATGATGTTTCTGGTAGATGAGATGTACAAGAATGTGGGCAAGCATTTCAGAATAGCAATAGGAAAGCCGATTCCGTGGCAAACTTTTGATAAAAGTAAAACGGCTACAGAGTGGGCGCAGTATGTAGAAGATAAAGTTTACGAATTATAGGATTTCTATAAAAAGAAAATGGAAGAAGAGATTATACAACCAATAGACAAAGCCTTGCTGAAGAGTGAGTTAACTCCCGACAAGCAACTTCGTATGACTAATAAAAGTCATAACGAAATCTATATTGTAACGGCTAATGATTCTCCTAATGTACTGAAGGAAATCGGCCGCTTGCGTGAGATTGCTTTCCGTACCGCTGGTGGTGGTTCTGGAAAGTCGATGGACTTGGATGAGTTTGATTTCGGAGAGAATTGCTATAAGCAACTCATTGTCTGGAATCCTGAGGCTGATGAAATTATCGGTGGTTATCGCTATTTGTTGGGAAAGGACTGGAAATTAGATGAGAACGGACAGCCTATATTGGCAACAAGTCACATGTTCCACTTTTCTGAAAAATTTTTAAAGGAATATATGCCTTATACGGTAGAGTTGGGGCGCTCGTTCGTTTCTCTTGAATATCAGAATGTTCGCAAGAATTCGAAAAGTATCTTCGCTTTAGATAATCTATGGGATGGTTTGGGAGCCTTGACGGTTCTTTATCCTGAACTCAAGTATTTCTTTGGCAAGATGACGATGTATCCTTCCTACATCCGTCGAGGTCGCGACATGATTCTCTACTTCCTCAAAAAGCATTTTGATGATAAGGAAAACCTGGTTATTCCGATGAAACCTCTTCGACTGGAAACTCCTGAGTCTGAGTTGGCTGCTATCTTTACAGAGTCTGATTTCAAGGCAGACTATCGTATTTTGAATAGCGAGGTGCGTAAACTTGGTTTCAACATTCCTCCGTTGGTTAATGCCTACATGAATTTGAGTCCTACGATGAAGCTCTTCGGTACAGCCATCAACTATGGTTTTGGTGATGTGGAGGAGACCGGCATCTTGATTGCCGTTGATGAAATATTGGAAGAAAAGCGTGTGCGCCACATCAATACGTTTATCCAAGAACATCCTGAAGCTCTTAAGATTACGAGTGGAGCTAACAATGTTATTTATAAAGAAAAAGAGGAATAAGACGATAGATAATCCCATGTCCTTGTTGCTTGGCAATAAGAATGTGGGATTTTTGCATTAATACATGCTGGTTCGTTTATGAAAAATAAAACATTCTTGTTTTTTGCTGCTGTCATGTTTCTTTTCACAGTGGATTCATGTCAGCATCATTACCCAGTCTCTTTGGTAGCGGCTGATAGTTTGGTTTATTCCAATCCTAAGGCAGCTTTGCAGAAGTTGGATTCTCTTTCTTTGTGCCTTGATACGACTGAAAGCAGATGTCATGTACCTTCGACTTCTGAAAATGACGGCAAAGGATAAGTTGTACATGCCGTTTGGAACGTTGGATAGTGTGCAATGTTTGGTTGGGTATTATGAGGACAATGGTGATAAGCAACTGTTGCCTAGGGCTTATTATATGTTGGGAAGAATGTTTGTGGAAAGCGAGGATGTCCCATCAGCATTGGCTGCTTATCGTAAGGTTCTTGCTCAGTTAGAACAACATGAAGACATAAGATTACGAGGAATCACAAATGCACAGCTAGGAGAAATGTTTGGCAGGCAAGAAATTCTTAGTTTGGCTCTCTCTTTTTATAAAGAGGCTTTTCTTTGTGATAGTCTTTTAGCTGATGAGATTGGAATGTTATATGATATGCGCGATATGGGAACGTCTTTTGATTATTTAGGAATGAAGGATAGTGCTAATGTGTGTTTCCGAAAAGCATTGACTAAAGCACGAGAAGTTAAAGATGATGATATGGAGCATGAATTATTACTTCACCTAGCTAATTCTTATCTGGATGTAAATGCCGATTCTGTAGCTAAGTATATGTTTTTAGTTAATGACTTTGAATTGTTAGACCGTTGTGAGGAAGGTTGTATAAAAGGTGCTTATTTGCAGATGATAGGTAGGGATAAAGCGGCTGATTCTGTTTTCACAGATATATTACCCCAAACTACGGGTGCATTAAAATTAGAAATTCTGAGACGGTTGGTTGGATTGTCTTGTGAATTGGAAAGTTATGAAAAAGCAAAAAAATACGTGAAGGCATATTTGCGGCTTTCCGATTCGTTAAAGATTGTTGGTGCGAAAGAGCAAGAGGCGAAAGGATTAGCGTTGTATGATTATACGCATCAAATGGAGAGAGGAAATGTTTTGGAAATACAAAACAAGAATAAACAAATAGCATTGTTGATAGCTGCTATTTGTTTGATTCTTTTACTTCTTGTGTTGTTTGCTTATTGGGAATTGAGCATTGTCAAAAAGCTAAGATTACAGAATCGAATAAAAGAGTGGAGATTGGGAGCTCTCTTGAAGACGAAGAAAGAGCAGAATGCAGAAATCTATGAGCAAGTCGGGTTGGCAAGTTATGTGGAAGCAGGTAACCATTTGTCGCAAGAGGGATGGTTGTCGTTGGAAGAGTCAGTTGAAAACCATTATCCAGGATTTAAAGAAAAATTATATAGTTGTAGTAAATTGTCCGAACATGAATTTCGTGTTTGTCTTTTGATAAAGGCGAAAGTTCCAACTTCAAAAATTGCATTGTTGACAAGTCGTGCAAGTTCGACTATATCGACAACCAAGCAGCGTTTGTATAAAAAGCTAACAAGCGAGCAAGGTTCTGCAGAGGACTTGGATAAATTGTTGGCTATATTGTAGCTCGATGAAATCGGGGTTTTTGAAATGCGAATACAAATGCGAATGCCTTTTTGATAGACTATGGCGATAGTTTTTATACTTTTGTGGCGTTTTTAAACTAAAAGGTATTTAAAAATATGAAGAAAATCGTAATGGTATTGCTGACAGTATTGATGACTGTTGGCATGCACGCAGGAAATGGTACGCGGGTAAAGGTAAAGCTAAGTGCTGGGAGTATGTTTACGATACACAGGCCTCATCGTGCTCCAGCAAAGGAGCTTGTAAGTCTCTACCAAGAGGATGCCGTCCTCCATGTCAATGTGGTGGCAGGTCTGCTCGTCACGGTAACTATCAAAGATGAGGATGGAAACATCTTGTCTCAGGAGTTGGTGGCAGAACAGGAAAGTGAAGTGGTGATTCCTATGGGAGGCACTACTGTGGAAGTCTCTTACAACGACGTGGAGTTGATAGGTATGTTGTACTAAAATTTCGCAAGGTTTATGAAGAAACTAAAGACCAACTTTTTATTGTTCTCACTCCTATCTTGTAGTTTGGGCATGAGTGCCCAAACCAAGATAGGTTACAGCTACGATGCCACAGGCAATCGAGTGAAAAGAGAACTTGTTTTGTCACGAAGTCAGAGCCAAGAGGCAAAACGTTCTGTAGCTTACTCTGACATGCTCTCTGATTATCAGATTCAGATTGTACCTCATGCAAAGAGTGGCAAGGTGAAGGTCTCCGCCCTGGATAGTAAGACACAGTTTGATGTGATGGTGTATAATGTGTCAGGACAAAATGTGCTGGCACTAAAAGATGTGAAAGGGCAGACGGAAGTCGATTTGTCCAATCAACCCAATGGCATCTATGTGCTAGTTTTGGAGATAGGACAAGAGAAGACCACGTGGAAAATCATGAAAACCAATTAATTTTTACAGTTTATGAACAAAATAATTCTATCAATCATAGGTCTCTTTTTGCAGAATGGTTGGCTTTATGCACAATCAACTGACGATGAGAGATTTGCTAATTGGACAGAAGAGCAATATCAGCATTATGAGGATTCAATCCGAGCAGCCTTGTATCCTCCTGTGATTGCTTATAAGGCAGATGATGCTGCCGTCAAGACAGGCCAAAAGAAAGCGAGTCCAAAGGTGAGTACCTATTCGATTTCTAATTCTCATGTTCCTACTTATAGGTACATCAGTACTTCTAAGGAAGTAGGGCAGATAGAAATCAAGTCTGGTACAACTCCTACAGGTGGTAAAACATACGAGGTGCCGATCAAGATAGGACCAGGAATGAATGGACATCAGCCAAACCTCGCTTTGGCATATAATAGTCAACAAGGTAATTCTGTGTTGGGTATGGGATGGTCTGTCTCTGGATTATCTCAAATCTCTCGTTGTGGCAATAACCTATACTACGATAACAAGACGAAAGGTATCTCCATGGACAATGGTGATGGCTTTATCTTGGACGGCGTGCGTCTCATCAAGACAAATACCTATAGTAACTATGTGCTTTTTGAGACGGAACAAGGTAATATCAAGGCAAAGGGCTATATCTCGGGTAATGTCTTGACATATTTTGATGTTTTTTATCCAGACGGTAGTAAGGCTCAGTATGGTTTCACTTCCAATACTCTGAACAAGTTGGCCTACCCCTTGGTTTCTTTGATGGATATGGATGGCAACGCCATCAATTATTCTTATACCTTTATCAATGGGCATTATAATATAGATAAGGTAAGTTTCAACGGTTCTTCTGTTGAGTTCAAGTATGCGTCTGGACGCAACGACCCTTTGATCTCTTATTCTGGTGGTGTGCGAGTGTATGAGGGTAGTTTGATCAATGAAATCGTGTCGAAATTGGGTAGTTCCGTGTTGGCAACCTATTCTTTGACTTATACCACTCAAAACTCGGTCTCTTTATTGACTCAAATCGACTATACCTCACTGGGTAAGTCCTTTAATCCGCTTGTGTTTTATTATGGTGATGGGAAAACCTATCCTACTTTTAGTAACGATTCTACCCAATTGTACGAGTGGTACGTTGCAGAAAAACCTAGCATGATTAAGGTGGTAAAGGGAAAGTTTGACTATTTTAGTGGAATGGATGGCTTGATAGCTTTACCAAATCTCAATCCATATTGGAAACATTATCGTCATTCCACAGCTTTTAGGCATTCGCAAAATTATTTTGAGAACACTTATGGCGAGTCGGAGAAGATATTCTTGTATGCTGGACTGAATGATGGCTGGGCATATCCGATGCCTAATCTCTTGACGGAAAAAGGATTTATTGATATTCTTTGTGCTGATTTGGAGGGCAAACAGCAAGAGGATGTCATCAAGATTAATAATGTGGAGGAGAACGGAAATGATAAACTTACATTTACAGTATATCGTTCCAATTTGTATAGTGGTATGGCAAAGCAATATGCTAGAACCTATAATTTTTCAACCATATATAAAGATAATGATAACCATAAAAGTATCCAGCCAAAGTTTTATTATTTAGGCGACTTCAATGGAGATGGCAAGCAAGAGGTTCTTGCGGTTTCTGTCCATCAGCCATTTGGAGATACGACTAAGCCTTCCAAATGCTATATCTTTGACTTAGTTAACAACAAAATTCTCTATCAGAGTGCGGTACTTCCTTACAATGTTGAGTTTGTTGGTACCCAACAAAGTGATGCCCAGGCTGCAGCGAATAATAGTGACAAGTTGTTTGTTTTCGACTATGACGGCGACGGCAAGTCGGATATTTGTCATATTAGTTCAAGTGGTGCAAGCATTTATACCTTTGACGTGAATGGAACTTCTATGTCTGCAAGAAAGGTTGCCACTTATTCAGGACTGACCGTCAATAGTTTGGCGAATTGTCAGCTATATCTTGGCGACTTTAACGGAGATGGCTTGATGGATTTCTTGCAGTCTCCTTCTTCTGTGGTGAAGGATGATGCTAGCTGGACTGTATTCTACTCTAAGGGCGATGGCTCTTTTGTCACTTCAGTAGTGAAGGGCGTAACTGTCAATGAGAAAGATGGTGAAGGCATCATCATCCAGGATGTCAACAATGATGGTAAAAGTGACATCGTGAAGTACATGGTCTATGGATTCTATGCTTATCTCACTTCTGACAAAGTGTTTGGTGGTGAGAATCCCTATATATCTTTTCCAAAGTGGTATTCTGCCATTGTTCCAACTAACTTGAATAGCAACAACGTCTTTACGCAGATTGTTAGCTTGAAAGACGGAAAGGCAGTCAAGTATCATTTTTCTCGTAATGATAGCAAAAATTTGCTGATGACGGGCATGGCTAATAGCCTTGGGGTGATTGAGAAGAATGAGTATCATTCTTTGACTGATGGGGCTATGGGTGAAAATACGGGTATGAATGTATATACCAAAGGCTCTGGCGCTAGCTTCCCATACGTCAACATCCAAGAGCCATTGGTAGTATTGTCTGCTTCTGAGACTTACCATAAGGATAAGCTCATAGATAATAAGAGCTATAGCTATGATAATGCCGTTGTGCATAAACAGGGCTTGGGATTCTGTGGCTTTGCGAAAGTAACTACTGTTGATAAGAAACATCAGACATATACTAGCGAATATGACCCTACCTGCCATGCTATTTTGACTGGTGAGACAACGCCTATGGTGACAAATTCGTATAGATATGCAATTAATGTCAAATCGAATAAAATCGCCAAGATACGTTTGGTTCAAAAAACAGAAAATGATAAATTGAGAGGTGTTGTTACGGCTTCTGCATACGTATATGATGACTATGGTTATCCAACGAAGGAAACGACCAACTATAATGACGGTTCTTCTGTGGTGAAAGAGACAACTTATAACTCTTTTACCGATATAGGTACAGACTATCGTTTGGGTGTGGTGCAAGACCAAAAGGTGACAACTACTTATAATGGCAACACTTATGTGGAAAGGAACTTTGTGCCTGTATGGGGAAGTAACAAAAAGCCAACAGTGACAGTTCTTTCTAAAAATGGAAATCAAGTAGAGCAAACTGTCTATTATTATGATAGTTATGGAAAAATAATCTCTAGTTCTGTAACTCCATACAGTGGAACGCCTCAGAAGACTCAATACGCCTATGATTCTTATGGTCGTGTTGTCCAAAAGACCAATCCACAGAATTTGGTGACGAAATATACGTATGACAATGTTGGAAACATGATAGAGATGACGGATGCTAGAGGTGGCGTTACCAAGTATGAGTATGATGATATGGGACGTGAGATAACTGCTTCTTATCCTGACAACACTGTCAAGACAACTCGTTATATGTGGAATTATGATAATGTTGGTGTTTATGCTATCCAAACTTCGGGTACTAAGATTCCTACGTCTAAGACGGTGTATGACGCATTTGGACGTGAGACAAGAAGTCAAGTCACTCACTTCGACAATACTATAGTTTCAGTCGATAAGGTTTATGATGAGTATGGAAATCTGGAAAAGGAGTCTTTGCCATTCTCAGGCAGTACGGCATCTTTGTGGAATACGTATTCATACGATGCGTATAACAGACCATTGGAATACGCCGAGGCTTCTGGTCATTTTACTAGATATAGCTATAGTGGAAATACAACTTCTGTTACAACTGATAATGTCACAACAACCAAAACAAATAATGTTTTTGCTCAACTTGTCTCTGTAACTGATCCTGCAGGTACGATAGAGTATAATCTGGGTGCAGACGGACAACCGAAATCAGTAGTTGCCCCGGGAGGAGTTACCACCTCTTTTGAGTACGATGTCTATGGAAGGCGTACTGCGCTTGTTGACCCTAGTGCAGGTAGAACTACATACGAGTACGACAAGGGTGGCAATGTTGCTAAGGTGACAGATGCCAAAGGACAGGTTACAACCAAGGAATATGATTCGTATAACCGTGTGGTCAAGAGTATTAGCCCTGAGTTGACGACAACTTATGCCTATAATACAGTCAACGACTTGGTGGGTGTTTCTTCTGATAATGGAACCTCGAAGTCTATCACCTACGATGGTTTGGGTAGAATCACCTCATGGCGTGAGAATGTTGTTGATGGAAAATGGTTGCAGAAGGACTATTCTTATACGGATGGTGCTGTTAGCTCTATCAAATATACCTCTCAAGATGGAGTGCTGGCTACGGAAAACTACAAATATACCAAGACTTACTTGATAGGAGTAAGTTTGGACAATGGCAAGGAAGTATATCGCTTGCGAAAAGAGAATGTCTTTAGACAGCCAACGGAAATCTCGTCGGGTGGTATTACACGTTCTTATGCTTATGACAGCTATGGCTATCCTACAAGTAGAATGGCGGCTAAGGGAACTACAGTCATTCAAAATTTCTCGTATAAGATAGACCCTCTCACAGGAAATCTGGTGTCACGAAAAGACGAAACCAGAAATCTTACAGAGAACTTCGGCTATGATGACATCAACAGATTGACTGACTATGCTGGTGGAACGGCAGAATATGATGACAAGGGAAATGTTCTCAGCCGAAGCGATGTAGGAAGCTTTGAGTATGGTCAGGCTTCCAAGCCATACGCTATGACGGGTGTTAATTTTTCCAAAAATGTTATCCCTACTGTAGGGCAAGATGCAACTTATACGTCTTTCAATCGTTTGTCTAGTATAGAAGAAAATGATATGAAAGCTCAATTTGTCTATAATGGTGACTATGATAGGGTGAAGATGGAGGTTTCACGCAATGGCGGTGTGGCTTCTACTCATTACTATATAGGGGATTGCTATGAACTTCAGCAGACTGGCTCTGGCTCTATAGAAAGACTCTATCTAGCAGGTGACTATTATGACTCGCCAATGGTGTATGTCAAGGAGGGCTCTTCTTGGAAGTTGTGTAATGTTCTTCGAGACAACTTGGGCAGCATCACGCATGTTACCGATTATGAGGGAAATTTGCTTCAAGAGTTGAGTTATGATGCTTGGGGACGTTTGCGTAATCCTGAAACACAAGTGGTATATGATTGTGGTGAAGAACCTGCACTCTGTTTGGGCAGAGGTTATACTGGTCATGAACATCTTGCAGAATTTGGCCTGGTGAACATGAATGCAAGAATGTATGACCCTACAACAAGCCGCTTCTTGTCTCCAGATAACTATGTTCAGTCGGCAACTAATAGCCAGAACTTCAATCGTTACAGTTATTGTATGAACAATCCGCTGAAATATACGGATCAGAGTGGTGAGTTTTGGAATTTTATAATAGGTGCTGCTATTGGAGGAATTGTTAATTGGGCAGCGCATGGATGCAAGTTTAATGCAAAGGGACTTGGTTATTTTGCAACAGGTGCAGTTGCTGGAGCTGTAGGCGCAGGTGTCGCTTCTGGTATGAACGTTGCTATGGCAGGAGGCAGTTTCTGGTCTGGTGCTGCAGGATTAGCACATGGTGTAGCTTCGACAGGTTTTATTGCTGGTGCTGTGACTGGTGTTAGTTCTGGATTTGCTGGTGGATTCCTGTCTGGTGCAGGAAATGCATGGGTAGGAGGAAGTAGTTTTGGCAATGGCTTGTTGTCAGGATTGACAACTGGAGGTATGGATGCACTAGCTGGAGGCGTTACAGGTGGCTTAATTGGTGGCTTTGATGCCTTAGGAAAAGGTACAAATTTTTGGACAGGAAAAGCCAAGCTCGACTTGAATGGTGCATACTCTTGTTCTGGTTGTATGTCATCAAGACCTAAGTTAGGAGAACGTACTATTATGGGAAAATATGTTGGAGATTATGAAGGTCAACATGTCTATGAAAGTTCGATGTTGGGAACGTACTCGGAAAATGGTGGTTATAGTGGTATTACTTTTCCTGATCGAGGAATATGTGTCGGTAAGGGAGTATTTACAGGTTGTTCCGAGAACGGACGCGCTATGATGCAACATGAATATGGGCATGTCCTTCAATATAGAATCGTTGGTGAAAGTAAATATTATCAAGTTATAGCAACGGAAAGTGCTCTGAATATGCGTGGGGTATCTCCATACAATGCAGTTCCGCATGATGTCTTTTGGACAGAGAGCTGGGCGAACTATCTCGCTAAGCAGCATTTTGGAGTAACTTGGCATGGAACAGATGTACTGACAAATCAAACGAGGCTTAGATATTATCCTGCAAAAAATATAAGTAGGGAACTTATGAGGAAAAAATTCGGAATGTAAAATCAGTAACTCTGTGTGGTGATTGAAAGTTTAGGTGTTTTTATTCATCGCACAGAGTATCAAACTTTAAAAACTAGTAATGAGTGTAAAGAGATTAAATGGGAGAATGCTTTTGCTCTGTCTCCTTTTTGTTATTTTCGTCTCTTGTGTTATAGACATAAAGCCAGCAGGCTATTGTGTTAAAAATTGCACAAAAGATACATTGTTAATCGATTTGACAGAGTCCGATACATTGAGCAACGATATGTATTGGAATCTCCATTGTAGAGATACGATAGACTTAATTTCTATGGATACAACTTCCGTGAATGTCCATGGAAAGAAAAATGTAATCTTTAATTATTATTGTGTAGCACCAGGTACAAAGTCTAGAGGTTTCTGGCCAATGAATAGTGATACGTTTTATATATATACTATCAAATGGAGTATTGTAAGAATTTATACGCTAGAGAATATCCGAAAGAAAAAGCTCTATGATAGAAGGTGTGTAACGAAAAAGGATTTTAAAAAACGTTTGTTTGAGTATAGATGACGTGAAAGTATCATCGTAGAATGACAATCGCAAGAGATAAAGATGGTAAGTTTGATACGAATATAAAATATTGAAGCTTATGAAATGTAGAGATCGTATTTTGGGAAAGGTGTTGAATGATGATGTTGCTAAAGTGGTAATGATGTTTGTAGGCTTGTGGCTGTTGGGAACACTTATGTCTCATGCTCAAACCTCATTGTCGAGTAAGCAAGATATTGGCAAACGCCATGAACTATACTTTGGTGTGGGCTTGTTGAATTTGTATGTGATAGATAAACATGACAAACTGACAAAGCCTATTCCATATAGTGGTGGTGACTCGGAATGTTTTGCAATTCCAGTTCATCTAGGAATAGATTATAAGTATCGCCTTTCAAAGAAAGTGTCGGTTGGTGCTTCTGTTGGTTTTACTACTAGTGAATGGTGTAATTATGTTGATGATACGGTAGAACCGTCAGAACCTCGTGGAAATTCGGATTTGTCTTGCATGTATGCACTTCCAGCTATTACCTATACTTGGTTTACATCGGGCTACGGCATCTTTCGTGCTTATTCGGGTGCAGGCTTAGGATTGGCTTTGCTGAAAGAGAAAGTTACTGTGCCTGGCTTTGAGTGTAATCGAACCAAAGCCGATTTGGGATATAATGTGACTTTAGTTGGTATGTCATTAGGTGGAGAAAGTTTTAGGTATTTCTGCGAGTGGAATGCTGGGTGCAAGAGTATGCTCACTGCTGGTTTATTGGTAAGATTCTGAAAAATATAAATCTCGTAAATATGAAGAAGTTAATGTTATTTTTGTTGCTGTTGTTCTCAATAAATGTTACAGCGCAAAACGTGGTGGATTCGGTTTCTGTGGCAGAAACTGATGACGGCAAGCAACTTTGGGGCAAAATATCGCTGGTTTCTGCCATATCTTATAAAAAGATGCGTACTGGCTGGTCTCCCAGTTTTCCTCTCAATGCAATATAATAGCATTTGTACCATCTGCAGTTATGGCAAAAGTCTATCTTCTCCAACGTAGTGTCGTCAAATATGTAACTTGCGTTATCAGAAGATTCTTCGGCATGTTCCTTACGAAGAATTGCCAAAAAGCGAAGAGCCATCCCATAAGAAGTTTGCGCCAGTCCATGGTAGTTCTGCGCATCATTCGATAATAGCAATTGTGACCTGTGTTCAGAAGGTCATAATATGACTTCTTGTACATGGAATGTATGCTTCCACCTGCTATACGGAAAAGGCAGAGAGACAGGATTAGCTGAACGGCAGGAATGCCTGCTTGCTTCTCCAAGGACATTCTACAGAGCAGATGACCAAGCCCAAATCGGGTGAAAAGTGACATTTAATTCGTTCTCAATGAACTTTTAATACTTAATATGTTGGACAACTCAGAAAATTGCTTAATTTTGCATCCATAACAGTTACTCTTTAAATCGTTGTATTATTGTTGTTTAGCGATTACAAAGATACAACTTTTTATTGAGAAACTGTTATTTTTATTCCATTAATTTGGGGTGGGAAACTTTAGTAAAATTAGTATAAAACATAGGTCCTACAGTAATGTTGGCCGATAATAATTTACGTATGAAACATAGTTTGATTATATTTTTATTGATTCCCTATCTCGTTTTTATCTCCTGTGGAGGCTTTTAGGAAACGTATGAGACAGATGAGGAATACTACAGTCATAATCCTCATTGTACATTCTTTTTTCAGAATCAATCTGACAGAATGGTTTATGTCCGTGTAGATTGCAGATACAATAAGGATAATATTATAAAGTGGATTAGGGAAGGATGGGCTAAGGAAATAAAAATGCATAGTGCAGATTCGCTGTATGTGTCTGCTACAGGAACAAATAAAAAGCGACCAACTTGGCTAGATTTACTAAACAATAAAGGTCGTGATTCTGTAGTCGTGTCTGTATTTGATACCTTGGAAAAGGCTGTTAGGTATGATGCAGAAGATAGAAAAATCAAAGTGTTGAAACAGTATTTTTTTGCAACTAAAGATTTAGGTGAGGAAAACCAAAAAGAGCTTATTTTTCGATAAATGCTCTAAGTAACAGTAAACTTTAGTTAGTATCATATTAAAAGATTTACTTATGAAGTATATACGTATTGTTATAGCGTTGGCATTTCTGAGTACATTATTCACAGCAACGACCTGTGATGATAGTACTGTGTATAGAGCCGATGTTGCATTGGTGAACAATAGCAAAGAGTTTTTCGGGGGCACAATTGTGCTCTTACCCGAGCACAAAGGTGCCTTTACCTTGGCGCAATAGTGCCCTTCCTAAGGCGCTTTGCCTACTTAGCGAACAAGAATATCTGCTGGGTATTCTGTTCTCTTGCTTCCTTATTATAGAAAATGTTTATAGCGGTATTTATTTGAAAATAGATGTGGTGGATTTTAGAAAAATCTTTATAGCGGAGAAAATTTAAAATCGGAATGCGATTTTACCCTTTACCCTTCATCTTTTCTCCTGAAATGCCGATAAACACAGGAGGTCTGAGGGTGAAGGGTAAAAATGCACCCTTCATCACCCTTCATCGCTCTTCATCTTTTTTGCCGTTTTTTGCCCTTTATTAGCTACAGTTGCCTGGTTATTTGTTTGATTCGAAATTTTGCTAGTTGTGAAAAATATAGACATTAAATTTCAAAGTTCGATGAGTAAAATGCATCATGGACCAATGACCCTTCCTCTCTCTTAGTCTTAATAGATGATCACCTTTAGCCTTAATAGACGACTAACCTTAGTCTTAAGTAAGCGGCTCCGCGTTTATACCTTGCATAATTGAAAAAAGCAGTAATAGCTGAT
>ERZ1023839.53-NODE-53-length-39593-cov-21.616571_pt1 | contig 39593 bp, 59 predicted proteins | sample MGYA00380383_ERZ1023839 | MGnify/ENA primary metagenome ERZ1023839 (study PRJEB33179, sample SAMN07449065) | human gut metagenome | biome: Human-gut; feature: Human associated habitat; material: Faeces | host: Homo sapiens | place: India:Kasaragod | collected... | reverse complement strand
AATCACGGATATTAATCACAGGGTGATTGGGTGAGTAGTGGGGCTGATTGGGTGTAGATTGGGTGTGTGAGAGATGAATCACAGGGTGTGATTTAGGGGGTTAAAAATGTCTGAAATGAACTATGTCCTAAGCATATAACAAAATAGCGATTTAGTAAAGAAAAAGCATAGTTTTTAGGACATAGTTGGACATAGTACAGATAATACAGATGTCTCACAGTATGAGATAAAGGACATAGTTAGGACATAGTTAGGACATAGTTTGTGGTAGCAACTATGTCACAAAAAAAGCTAGTATTCATCGGCACTTTTTGCATTTAGGACATAGTTGACATAGTTTTTCCATAAACTATTATCAAGAAAAAAAAAGTGTATAACAATATAGTATATATGTAAAGAATATAGGGAATATATATAGAGAAAGATTTAAAAAAGGGTGTCAAGTGTGTCCACTATGTCCGAGAATGAGGGGTATTAGGGTGCATAAGGGGTTATTTTGGCGTGTATAATAGAGGCGGTAAGTAATCCGTGGATTAAGTTAAGTAATCCGTGGATTAAGTAAGGAGGACACACGATATGGCGGTTCGTAAGGTTAGTAAGTCGGTTAAGGGTAGTAAGAAGAAGATTACTCGTGATGGTGTTACCCGTGGCGGAGAGGATGTCCGCACGGACGCACAGATCCAGGTGGTGTATGGGCGTAAGTTGCCAGAGGGCGAGGTTGTCGACGGGATACTGAGGTTGCGTGGCGAGGGTATACCTTTGAGGATGATATGTGGGAGATATGGGATATCGAGGACTAGGATGGACAGGTGGATGAGTCAGGGCGAGGAGGACATCGATGAGGGGAAGGACACCCCGTGTTCGAGGCTTTATGTGGGAATGGCTAAGGCGGAGACCGCTGTGGCGGAGAGGTGCATGAGCGGGATATTGAAGGCTGGCGAGGCTGATGGCGGAAGGAACTGGGCTGCGTTGGCGTGGATAATGGAGAGATGCTTCCCCGAGGAGTACGGACTCGCACGGAGGGCTGATGTCGGCGAGAAGGAGGCATCGGTGCGTGTGGTCATGGGCGGACAGGGCGGAAGCGTGCCTCACGAGCCTGGGAGGGTGATGGGTGTCGTGGATGCCAAAGTGTCCGAGTCTCCACAGGATGACAGTGATGATTCCCGCACGGATGGGAGCGGTGAGTAGTCATGGGATTGAGATACGATAAGCCGAGGAAGGGGCAGGAGAGGATACTGAACCTCTCCCAGCTGTGCGGATACGGATACGACACCGAGCTGTTCACGAACGCATACTGGCTGCACAACCCGTGCAGGTACAGGGCGAATGTCGGAGGGAGAAACACGAAGAAGTCCACGGATATGCTCGGACTCGAGCCGCTGTTCAAGATAATGTCGAACGAGTACAGGAACATCGTGATGATAAGACAGAACGACAGCGACAACCTCACAAGCACATATGCGAGACTGAAGGGCATAATCGAGGAGCTGGCTATAGGCGACTTGTTCAAGGTGATGGTGAATCCGAGGCAGATAGTGTACAGGGAGACAGGACAGAAGATAATGTTCAAGGGGTTCAACAACCCGACTGGCATAACCTCGGTGGCTGTCGAACATGGGGTGCTGAGCGATGCGTACATGGAGGAGATGTACGAGATGAGCGACTACGATGCGTTCAGAAAGCTCGATGGTTCGTTGCGTGGCGAATTGCCACCAGGCGTGCAGATTCAGATAACGATGGCTATGAACCCTTGGAGCAGGAAGCACTGGGTTTACGAGAAGATGTTCGCTGGCAGGCTAGACCCTAGTTTCGAGCAGTTGGAGAAGAATGCGTATCTTGATTGCTACGACAGGGATTTCCAGCTTGGATTTGGAAGAGGCTTGTACCTGCACCAAAGCACATACAGGGTGAACGAGTTCAGGACACCCGAGTACGATGCGAGCATGGAGTATATGCGAGACCACGCACTCGAGATATACAAGGTCGAAGGTCTCGGGATGTGGGGAAACAGCACGGAGCGTGTGTATCCCGAGTTCGTGCATAGCAGGAACATAGTGAGTGTCGAGGATGTGATGAGGATGCGTTTCAGGGCGTTCTCGATAGGGATAGACACAGGACTGAGCAACGGGGAAGGGCATATAAGAAAGGATGGTCGTGTTAAGAGTGCCACGACAGTGCAGTTGGTTGGCTTGACATCGGACTGCCAGAAGATAGTTGCGATAGACGAGTGGTTTCACAGCAACGATGGGGAGCTGAAGCCGATGACTCAGGATGAGGAGGTTCGTGCGTGCGTTAATGTTATAAAGCACTGGCAGGATGTGGTATGGAAAGGACATCCTGACTTGTTCAACGGGAGGATGATACCCGTGTACATCGACTGTGCGGATATCGGATTCCGTGATGCGTTCATAAAGGAATGCGGAAGACAGCTTTTGTACAGGGCGCAGGCGACTGGAAGCACGAAGATGGGGATACAGACCCGAGTGGATTTCATAAGGTGGCTTCTCGGATACGGGGAGTGCCAGATATGCGGAAAGTGCCAGAACCTCATAAGAGAGATGGACGAGAGCCGAAGAGGCGACAAGGGCGAGACGAGGGAGAACCTCAACGACCACGCACTGAATGCCTGGGAATATGCGTGGACACCCTTGAAGGCGTATCTTATGGCTTGGGGTCAGTTCAAGCAGAGATAGTATTAAGGTGCGGTTATCACTGATAAGGTATAATCTAGCTGTATCCTTTTAAGGATATGGGCGGGTGGCGATATTGGGAATAACACGGGGAGACCCGTGTTTTTTATAATTTTATAAAAATGTGTTGCATAATTTTACAAAAAGCGTATAATTAGAGATGTCAGGAGGACATAAAGAGATGAGATTAGATGTAGAAATAGATAAGAGCAGCAACTATGTAAGAGCGTTTACAGCTAGTTATTGGTATAGGGGTGGTTTCCGCCATTGCAAACGCAAAGTAGATTGCTATGAAATCGTAAGAGATAGCGATGGTTCAATTTCCGAATTAAGGAGTCTAACGAACCATTGCAATTACTACAGCATCGAAAAATGTAGCTTGTATATTGCTGAAGAGGTGAAAAAACTTGCAGATTTTGAAAAGCCTATAAGATATGAAGAAGTTAAGGAATATTAGTTTGATATAGGAGGACACAGAAATGGAAGATTGGGCGAAGATAATAAGTGATGTGAGAAAAGAAAAAGGCTGGACACAGACAGAGCTTGCTAGGAAGATGAGGGTAAGCACCAACTCGATTAGTAAATGGGAGAAGGGGTATGGTGAGCCTAGTATGGAATCGAGGAGGAAGCTCAAGAGGGTGCTTGATGAGGATGAAAATAATAGGGATATTGAGATAATAAAATTCATATATGTGCTTGTCGACAATATTTCTGATAAGAAGCTCAACGATGAGAGAATGCATATTATATGTGGCAATGGCAAGGACTGTGGAAATCTCAAGGAATATATATGTGAGAGGATGAAGACTTTGCTTGGTGCAAGTGTGGTATTTGGGGAGGAAAAGAAAGGATGAAGGAATTGGAAGAGGAAATCAGCAAGAGAAGATGGAAATCGGAGTGTCTTGAAAAGTTTGTGATGTTCCTGAAGGAGCTGTACAAGTATCCAAATCATTACAAGAAGATAGTAATAAATTCCGATCTGGAGGATAGCGAGACAGGAAACCTCAAGCGTGAGGCTGAGTGTGTCGAATACGAGGACACGGATATTAGGAAGCATTTGGATTATGTATGGGGCATCGTTGCCTCGCTTATGAAATGCGATGTATGCGGTTATGATGAGAACGATAAAGAGCTGTGGTTTTCTTTCTATGATGACAGCAGGCTAGGCGAGAGGGAAATCATATGTATGAGTTGCTATAAGGCTAAATGGGAGGTGGAAGAGGCAAAATGAAAATAGAGATAGAGATTCCAAAGGAGTTCGAAGTCGATTACAATGCTGACAAGTTTGAAGATTTCTTTATGCGTGTTATAAATGATATAGAAATGAATGAATATATCAGCGGATATCTTTGCGGAAATTATGAAAAGGAAACGGCTGAGATGTTTGTAAAAGCATTCCAAAATAGCATAGAGAAAAAATAGGGAGGCTAGGGAAGATGCGTGATTTCAGCAAGTATTTTGATTTGGACTATATGATGAACAATGTGAAGAAGATAGTGATTGTGAAGAAGTGGTACTTGGATGGTAGTAGCACCAAGGTGATTGATGTGGATGCCAAAGTATTTGATAGAGAAGAATACATCAGTGATAATGATTTCAAGAGGGGTATGGCGTTCATATTGGGTGCAATGAGTATGTTGAAGTTGTCTAGAGGCGTTGTACACGAGGCGACAGGAATGCTTATATTCGATTTCGATGCTGTGAATACGGACAAGCGAGGAAGACAGTTGAAGGTAGAGATGTACTATATGGAATATTGAGAGGGGATAAGGATATGAAAAGTGATGATGAAAAAAAGATGTATGACATTTTAGGAATCAAAAGTGTGTATTTGGAAGAGATGTACAAGAGGTACGAAATGCATGATTCGGAGAAGAAAGAAATTAAGGAAATAAAGGAGATACTTAGTAGCAAGAGTAAATTCCTCAGCAGTGTCTTTGGTTTGCGGTTCGTGTATAGGAAGATTGTTGGTGATTCTGGTTATGTGAATTATCTTGATGGCTTTGCAAGCTATGAGGCAGCGATTGACAGCGAGCTTGAGCATTTCTATTTTGCATATAAAGCTAGAGGATATGACAATTTTGAGATAGACAGTGTTGAAAAGGATGATTCTATATGGGGGAAGGGTACATATTGCGTGGAGATGCATAAAAAATATGATGGTTATATTTTATATGCCACAATGATATTGAATACAAGGACTTGGAAGAGCAAATGACAAAAGACATTGAAAGAGGGGATATGGATATGCAAGAAATGTATGGAAAGACTGATTTGGAGAAGTTTGTATTTTTCATAAAGGAGTTTAAGGAAAATCTAAGTCAGTATAAAAGATTAGTTATACGAATTGATTTTCCTGACAATCACCATAATAGCTTAGATTATGAAGGCAAAAAGGCTATTAAGAAATACAGCGATGAAATATTGAATACTATGATTTCAATGTTGCTTAAATATGATGTTATTTATTGCAATGATGATTCAGAAATATCGTTTATTCTTGGTGATTTTGCCACTGGAAAACAAATCCATGTGCTTTGCTTTAAGAAAGAAACGGAGGACAAGAATGATAAAAGACATTGAAAGAGTCGAGGAAATATTGAGCAGTAAAGAAAAGTTCCTTGAGAATATCTGGGGTGTGGAGTTTAAACTTGTGAGGACTGTTATTAATTCACAGCTGACTAAAACCGAAAGATATTCCGCATATACTTATAATGAGCTTGGAGAATTCTACGATAGGTATAAATTGAGAATATGCGATAAATTGAAATTGGAGATATGGTATGTGGAGCAGGTAGATGTTGCGTTTAATCATGGATATATGGTGACATTGGGTATATTGGAAGATTGTTTTACATACACTGCTAAAATGCTGTTGTTGCCATATTTTAACGGAGGACACGAATAAAAATATGTACGAGGTAATAGTAAGTACTCAATGTTTAGGTAGAGGATACGGAACATATAATGCAATAAATGTTCCTTTTGATGGTTGTTATAAAGATAAGATGGATGCGGTCAAGGCATGTGATGACCAATTCAAGACATATTACAGAGAAAGCGAAGGTGATTTGTATTATAAGGAAAATGGTAGTTTCAAAATTGAGAAAAAGAGGAATGGTTATAGCATAATCATAAGAGGAGACATTATTATCAAGGGGGAAGCGGATAAATGAATCTTGTGGAAATGAAGAAGCTTGATGATTTCTTTAAGTTTAAGAGACTTTTAAAGGAGTTTGTGAGGAATCCGAAGCAGTATGACAGGATAGTCATACGAACTGATTTTGTAGGTGCTAAGCGTGGTTATTGCACTCGTAAGATGTTTGATGGCAGTGAGGCTATCAAGGAACACTATAATGAGATATTGGAGACTATGACTTCGTTGTTGCTCAAATACGATATTTCCGATTGTCTTGAGGGCGAATATATGACTGCGACTTATTTCAATGATGACAGCGATGTCGACCATAAGAAAATTATTAGCGTGTTTTGTTTCAAGAATTAGGTACATAGGAGGACACTGGGGATTATGAAAATATGGAATTTGTTCGAGCAGAGCGGACATTTCAAGGATGTAGAGAAAGAGATGGGATATGATGGAATAGATGTCGATTGTGTGAAGACAGATCATACGGACTATGTGATGGACTTGCTTGCCGAGATGGATAAATGGGAGAAGGGCAAGGAATCGATATTCGATGAGATAAAGCAGGATGATTTCGTGTTCAGTTTCTTTCCTTGCATAAGATTCGAGAATCAAGCAAATATGCTGATTCAAGGGTTTAGGAATCCAGATATATACAAGCCTATGGTAGACCGCTTGGACATAAGTCGAGAGAGAGAGAGAGAGAAGTATGTGGTATGGATACTTTTGCCTCTTTTGCGAGATTATGCTTGTAAAGGGTGTGAGATGTGTGATAGAGAATCCGTATTCGACCGCACACTATTTGACAAGGTATTGCCCTTTGAAAGCTGATTACATAATTATGGATAGAAGCAAGTATGGAGACTATTTCAAGAAACCCACTCAGTTTTGGTTCTTGAACTGTGAGCCTAGGAATGGCTTGGTGGCTGTGAATTATGACAGCAAGCCAGTCAAGAAGATAATAAATGAGAGAGGCATAAATCGAAGCTTGATAAGCAAGGAGTTCATAAGGGTGTTCCTTAGCGAGATAGTGGATTTGGAAGGGGAGGCAGTGAATAAGAAATATGACTGACAGGTATGGACTGCCATATATGGGTAGCAAGTCGAAGATAGCGAGGTGGGTAGTGGAGAGACTGCCAGAGGGCGACACGCTGTACGATGTGTTCTGTGGCGGATGTGCGATAACGGACTATGCGATGAGGGCAAGGAAGTACAAAAGCTATGTGGTGAACGACATCACGAACATCGGATATGTGTTCAAGAAGGCGTTGGATGGCGGATTCAAGAACGAGACAAGGTGGATAGACAGGAAGACATATTTCGAGGAGCTTGAAGACCCTTATGCGTATATATGCTTCTCATTTGGAAACAATCCAGTATGCAGGTATGCGTATGCTGTCGAGCTTGAGCCTTGGAAGAAGGCATTGCACTGGTGCTATGTGTTCAATGACCCAAGCTTGATGCACGAGTATGGAGTCGATATCCCAGTATGCGATGACAAGGCAGGATACAGGAAGTGGATAAGGAACAACGAGACATACATAAGGGAGCGATATTGTGCGTGGGTGAACGCACATAGGGCTGAGATAGAGGGCAAGACAGGCTTGAGGATACGAGATGAACGCTTGGGGCGATTGCAACGATTGGAAGATTTGCAAAGTTTGCAAAGTTTGCAAAGTTTGCAAAGCCTTGAGGATTTGCAGAAACTACAGCGACTGAAAGACTCGGGAACATTGGAAAGTTTAGACCGATTACAGCGACTGAAAGACTTGGGAACATTGGAAAGTTTAGACCGATTACAGCGACTGAAAGACAGTCTCCATATACTCCAAGGCGACTATAGGGATGTTGTGATTCCAAAATCAAGCGGTGTGGTGTATTGCGACCCTCCATATCGTAATACTGCCTCGTATTACGATATGGAGGGAGGGGAGAAGCGAGACCTTACCAAGACATTCGACTATGATGGGTTCTATGCTTGGTGCGAGTATCAATCGTATGTAAATAGGAATCCAGTGTTCGTATCATCATATGATTTGCCCAGCAGCAAGTTCCGCCGAGTAGCATCCGTGGACAAGGGCTCTAGCTTGCACGGAGGTGCGAATCATTGCGATGACAAGATAGAGGGCTTGTATGTGCCTAAGGAGCAGGATTGCGATCTGGTGGATTATGTGCAGGTCAAGCTGTTCTAGAGTTTGGATTTTTATCCAAACTCTTTTTATTTGCTTTATAATATTTTGTATATGGAGGTTTGACATAAATGAACCCTAACAACAGGATGTATGTGAGCAATGAGGAAATGCTCAGACTTGGAGAGATAATGGAATATACCACTTGGTACAACGGAAATTCGAGCGAGCTTCTCGAGTTCTACACCGAGTCAATGAATACATATTTTCCAAGCAATCCGATATATCTCAGAAACAGGATGCAGTATTTCTGGGCAAGGTCTGTGAATGCCAAGAAGGCATTCAGAAGAACGCACGACAATCTATTTGCTGACATCATAGATGTGCTTACCAATGTTGTCGGCACTCCAACCATTGTTGGCAAGGAGAAGGAGCTTGCCGAGGAATTGGAGAAATCCACAGGGCTTTTCCATATCGTGAATCAGAAGCAGATACCTTTGACTCTCGCACAGGGAACAGGCTGTTTCAAGATTTCATCCAGCCCATACGAGAGTACTCCAAGCCTTGACTACTACACAGCTGACAGGGTTCGATATCATGCAAGGGGCGAGCATATCATTGGCATAGACTTCATCGACTATCTCAAGGATGACAAGGGCTTGAAGTATATGCTTGTGGAGAAGCGATATCTCACGAGGAGCGGAGAGAACGGAGGCGGAGACCTTCACATAGACTTCCATCTCTATCGTTGGGTGAACTGGCAGGACAGTGGAAACACCGAGGTCGGCTTGGATACTCTCGATGAGACAAAGGGCTTGAAGCCCACAACCGTGACCAAGGGGTTGGGCAAGCTGTTCGCTGTTCCCACAACGATACTTATGGACAAGCGAGGCGGTCTCTATGGTCGTTCCATCGGCGAAGGCAAGCTTGACTTGCTAGATATGGTGGATGAGGCTTGGAGCATAGAGGGGCGTGCGGTAAGATTGTCGACACCTCAGACATACATGCCCGAGAGCTTGCTAAGAACCACCGAAGTCCCAGTGACCGATGGATACGGGAATCACGAAATAAAAATCGAGCGTGTAGAGCCTGATGAGTTCGACAGGGATTTCGTTGTCACGAACGATGATGTGATTCCCAATGGGGATGGGAGACTCCAGAGCGGTGGGATAATGGTAGACCAGCCTCATATGGATGTAGACCAGTATGACAAGACAAGAAGGCGTGCAATCATAGAAATCCTCAATGGCATAATGTCGGTAGCCACCTTGGGAGTGACATTGAATCCAGGGATGAACGAGCCTCTGGAGAGTCGAGAGCGTGAGAAGATAACAACGCTTACCAGAAACATCATAGTCGCCAAGGAGAAGACCATACTCGAGAATGTCCTTACGGACTTGATGGATATGGCTGACTACAAGCGAAACGGATATTTCTTCCTAAGAGCCGAGAATGACAAGACAAGAGTAGAGGTAAGGTTCAGCGAGTTTGCAAATCCATCGTTGGAGACCGAACTCAAGGTGCTTGGTTCGGCTTGGAGTTCAGGTCAAATATCCACCGAGCTTTATGTGGAGAACCTATGGAAAGACAGGCTGACCGATGAGGAGAAGCAAGCCGAGAAGGAGAGACTGGAGCAGGCAAGACACGAGGCATTGCTTGCACCTGCGGTATACGAGGGAAACAATGTCGAGAACATAGAAGAGGTTTTGAGGAATGGAATTAGCGACAGCGTTGCGAAGGACAGCGGAAAGCAAGAGGGCGTTTCTAAGAAGAGCAAGAACGATGGTGGCGGAGATGTCGGCGATGACATACGCCACAAGGACAAGCAATGACGATCTGATTTCGAGGATACGCTATGAGGCGTTCCGAGGACTCTACAGTGGCGAGCCTTGGCAGATAGACCTCACGGATGACAAGCCGATAGACAGAAATGTCTATTACGGATTTGAGCGTAAGGGCTATGGATTCGTTGGGATTTCGGCTATAGGGATGGGCTTGTTCATCCCTAAGCTCGTGTCTACACTTCCGCATCGTTTCGAGAGAATCATAGGCGGTAGGAATCTCAGCTCGTTGAATGACAGGGAAAGGCTTAGGATAGCCACCGAATGCTATCAGAACGGAATGGCTATGGTGTGGGATGCATCACAGCACTATGATGGCGAGAAGAGGCAGGAGGCGGTCAAGCGTACGCTGGATGATGCGAGATACAGCCACCGATACATATGGCTGTGTTCAACGCACGGAGACCCAGCTGTAGGACACAAGGACTATCAAGGAAAGTATTATGTCGATGAGAACGCACCGAGGGATGTACTCGAGTATGCAAGAATCAAAGGTCTCAAAAGCTATCAGTGGGTTATAGACAGCCCAGTGTATATGATTACGAGACCGAACTGCCGACACTATATGACATCGTTGCCGATGGACTATGTGATGAAGACAGACCCGAACACCGCCTTGAGCGAGCTTCATATGCGATACGATGAGGGAAGGCGAGGTTCGTTCCAGACATTGCCACCTAGGACACCCAAGGAGATAAGGCAGGAGACATACAGGAACAGGCTGTACTTCCATATGCGTGCATTCAAGATGCGACCGAGTGCTGAGCTTGCAGGATTGATTGAGAAGGACAAGCTTTTGCTTTCGTATAGCCTATAAGGTGCTTTATAAAAAATGTTGTATAATAAAAATCACTAAGAAACGAGGATACAGTTCAAATGTTTATTAAAAACTTAGAAATCAAGAAGGAAGAGCCGACAGCCGAGGAGAAGACCGAGACACCGAAGACCGATGAGAATGCCGACAAGGGCGGTCCTGCGGAACAGCAGGATGCCAAGCCCGAGCAAACCGCCGAGAAATCAGCAGTCGAGACTTCAGCAGTCGAGGAGAAATCCACACAAGCCGAGAAGACCACAGCCGAGAAGACCACAGCCGAGAAGACTTTCACACAAGCTGAGCTTGACAGCATAATCCAAAGCCGATTGGGCAAGGTGTATGCAAAGCTTGGTGCGAAGAATGCGGATGAGTTCGAGCAGAAATTGAACGAGTCCAGTTCCAAGCTAGCCGAGACCGAGACCAAGCTCAAGCAGATTGAGAAGGACACAGTCCTCAAGGACAGTCACATCAATCCAGATCGTGTGAAGGATGTCGACATATGGTTCAAAGGAACTGGCACGGAGTTCAGTGCATCGGCATTAGCCGAGGCTGTCAAGACACATCCCGAATGGGTTTCCAAGGTAGTTGTTCCCGAGGTGGGTTCCAGCATAAAAGGAACTACCGAGGCAGATTCGAGAAGAGACAATGAGAGCAGAATAGCCGAGGCATTGGGATATACCAAGCTGGTAGGCTAAGCAGTATGTTCATCTTTAGGGGGATATAGATAGATTATGAACATTTCAAATGAGACCATCAAGCTATATCAGAAAGCATTGGACACAGTGTTCGTACACGAGTCCAAGACCGATATCTTGAGAGAGTATGCACCTGCAGCATATGCAACAATCGAGCCAGATTTCAACAGAGCAGGAGTCATCAAGTTGCCTAAGGGTTCTTCAGGCGGACTTGCAAACTACAAGGCTGTAAATCAATCCACACCTGCAGCCGACTATGTACATTACCAGACAACTGGCGGTGATGGATACAAGAGAAACGATGCCAAGCTCGAGTTCGAGGAATTCAACCTACAGTGCAACCGTGGAGTCGAGTTCCAAATCGACCGTGTAGAGGGAAAGAAAATCGATGATTTGCTTTTGACCTATGTCGTATCACAGTTCCCTCGTGAATCAGTCGTACCCGAGGTCGATGCATTCCGTTTCGCATATCTTGCATCCCGTGCCAACTTGTCCTATGGAAACTTGGTCACCGAGACACCTACTGCCGATGGTGGAGAGCAAGACATCTTCACATTGCTCAGCAATGCCCTTGCCAAGCTCTACGATATGGGAGTATCCGAGGAGAAACAAATCATCTTCGTTAATTCCGAGGTTCACAACTTGCTTGTCAATTCCGCCAAGCTCACTCGTTATTTGGGAGTTTCCGTAATCGACTATGGTGGAATCAAGGTCAATATCGAGACATTCCTCGGAAGACCTTTGGTCAAAGTTCCTTCAAGTCGTTTCTTCAACAAGATTACACTTACCGACAACGGATATGCACCTGCCGATGGAGCAAAGTCCATCAACTATATGATAGTATCCGCCGACACCACATTGATTTTCGACCTCTTGGGCAGAATGCATGTCTATGATTCCGACAGCGTACATCTCGGATTCGATGGATGGGCAGTAGACTACCACCTCTATCATGGAATCTATGTACCCGACAACAAAGTCCCTGGAGTCTTCGTATCATTGGGTACAACCTTGAAGGCATCCTCAGCTGGCAGATTGTTCGTTGCCACCAAGGCTGGTTCTGCAACTGGAACAACCGCAGTCGAGTCCTTCTTGACCTTGCCTGGAAACTTGCTTGTGACCCAGATCGGATTCGATACTGTCGACCACAAATATGGTGTCACACTTTCTAGCGACAAGATTAAGCCCATCGGCGAGGATATCCCTGTGACTGGAAGCACCTTGAGATTCTTCGGATGCGATTCCAACGGATTGATTATCGCCAAGACCGATGGTGCAGTAGCTGTCAACAAGAAGTAGTATAATTAGAGCGTTGGATATTCAGTGTCCTAGTATCCAACTTACCTAATTTTCGTGCCTTGTGTGCAAAAAGCACAAGGCATTTTTATTTTATAAAAAGCACTTGACTAATTTTATAAAAGTAGTATATTAGTGTGCGTGGGGATAAAAACCTCAAAATGTGCAAGTCCATACTTTTTGTGGTGAGAAGTATGGATTTTTTTATTCGGCAGTGGTAATATAGAGCAGTGAGGTATCAATCCTTTCTTTCATAAAAGTGAATGATAAGTTCTTGAATAGTCATTACTCCTTTCGGATGCCTTTCTGATACCTCTTGCGTGATATGCCACCACTTGTAAACGATAGAGTCTTCTTCCGAGTGGCATATGCGTGCAAAAAATCCCTAGTCAAGCCCCTTATAACGAGAAATAAGGGGCTTTTTTGTTTTATAATAATTTCATACATACGGAGGATTAGAAAAATGGCTGAAGAGAAAAAAACATTTGGCGGAGCTGAGAACGAGATAGATGACAGGACAGCGTACACAGTCAAGGGAGCTGATGCCACATTCATAAAGAAGACCGACATCAAGACTCCGAACGGAATGGATTTGAACCGACTTCTCGTATCACCCGAGGAGTTCCAGCAGTACACGGGCATAAATCTCGTGTTCCGTTTGGTCGAGGAGAATATGGTCGATGGAGACTCTCACGCAGCAGCACAGGCGTTCATAGAGCGTATCCAGAGAAGACTTAACAACTACATAGACACGCATTTCTCGGGCAACATAGGGAGGTTCTATTCCAAGCCCTCGGACAACCAGAGATACCACTACAAGCTTGCTGTGATAGAGCAAGTGCTGTACATATTCAGCAACACAGCGATAACCGAGAGCATGGGCTTGAACGATGATGGATACCCCATATTGAGCAAGAACGATATAAGACAGCGTGAGATAGGCATAGAGTGCCAGCGTGAGCTTGAGCTTGCAGGACTGTGGACTAGAAGTCTCAATTCTGGAATGGGGTTCTATTCTTTCTGGTGGAGGTTCTAGCCTATGGACTCGAGACAAAACTACAATGCGTACAACGAGCTGTTCGAGATTCACAAGCAGGACAAGAAAAATGCAAGGGGTGCAAGGCTGAAATGGAACAAGGAGACCGATTCCTATATCAAGGCGAAGATATACAGAAGTGTCGAGAGCGAGCCTGATATGGTTGATGGCACATTCCAGACAGTGCTTCATACCCTTGTGATAAAGACACCAGACAGAACCGATGTCGAGATAAACGACAAGATGGTTCGGACATCCACTGGGATGACATACATCGTTGTGTCGATTTCTCAAGACTTGGCTAAGAGCAAGTTCAGAGGCAGGTATGACAGGCTTAGGACTTGCGATACATACATAACGCTTAGAGGCTGATTGATATGGCTAAGGAATCTAAGACATACACCGAGGGAAACTTCAGCACAAGCTATGGCGAGAAGTACAAGGGCGGATATCAGGATGTATCGATAAGCTATGGCGATGGTGGGTACGCCTCTGGGAAGTTCAAGGTCGACAAGGAAGTACTCGTACAGAGACACTATTCCAAGGCTTGGGCTAAGTTCGGATTTCCACCGCTGAACGAGCTTGCAAGCGAGATAGCCGATACGATGAGGAAGGGTTTCACTATGGCACACGACAATTCATACATAGCGAAATCGATAGTCGCCAAGGGGCAGACAATACAGATCTCCGCACCGAAGTACAATATGATTGGATTCCTCAAGGGCGATGAGCTGAAGTTCGACAGCTCGAAGTCCTATGCATCCGAGTTGGATGAGAGGGGCAGTGTGATAGCTGTCAAGAGGCAGAGGCAGCGTAAGAGCAAAGCCACTGGCAAGTACACTGGATATGGCGAGGAGATAGCCTGCAGGGTATATGTAGGCAACTGGAAAGGCTATGTGGACAGATTCATAGTCGATGGTGTTGTGAAGTGGGCTGAGGAACACAGTCTGCATATAGAGAATCTGACAGCCAGATAGGAGGATTTGGATTATGGCATATGAGAACGAGACAATGGGGCTGATATTCACCTGGGTGAAGGATGTGGCTTACAGGATGCATCCAGAGCTTAGTGTCGAGGTATTCGATGAGCGTGCGTTCGCCGATGCTACAAGCGATGAGGATGACAACAAGATATTCCTATCCGTGCATTTCAAGTCGAGCAACACGGATACGAAAGCCACAGTGCTTGAGACATCCATAAGCTTGCTTTCGGAGAAGGATGACTTCACCAAGGCATTGGAAATCATCCGTATGGTAGTGAGCGAGCATATGCTCAAACCCTTGAGCATAGGCGGTTATTCCGTGTTCAGCACTCCTTATCTATCCGAGAAGTTCGTAAGTCACGAGGACTCGTACAGAGCCGAGATTTCGACCGAGGCATCGTTCGTTATCTCACCTGGCATAAGCAATCCTGCGATAAGTGCCGATGGCGAGGATTTGTTCGTGTTGCAAAGCTCGGTAGGCTTGGCTGGAAGCAACGACCCCGTGGTCTTGGGTACTACAGGCACATCCAAGTCAAGAATCGCATACTACACGAAAACATTGTCTATGAAGCTCTATCCCGATATGACATCTCCTTTCGTACGCAAGTGTTTTGCCATATGGAACTTACCAAGCAACAATCCTGCAAAAGATGGCGTGTTCAATATGGCAATCGACTATGGGAACGGAATTACAGCAAGGAAGAATATGGTGCTTTCCCAATTGATTCAGCAGTCCTCTATAGGAGCTGTCTCCACTGTCGAATTGTCGTTCTTGGAGGCTGATGAAGATGTCCAGTAAGGAAGTAAGGGTATCCATAACTGGAAAGGTCGTGGAGGTCGAAAAATCGTTCAAGTACACCTCCATAAGCACCAAAATAATTCAGCCCGAGAAACCAGAAGCCAAATCCTCGGAACAGGTGGAGAGCATAGAGGCTATGGAGGGGAACAGCGGTTCACCTCTTGGGGCATTGCAGAGACTCGTGGCTAGCAATGGTTCTGGAAACAACTCCGCAAGCATAGTCAAAGGCATAATAGATGAAGGTGTGAAGGAGTGCGACTATTGGCTTAACCGCACATTGCAGGCTACGGACAACTACCAAGGTCAGAGAACGATAGCGATAGCCAAGAGCCTTGGTTCTTGGACACAATCCACTGGAATGAAAATCATCAACGGATTCGCCACTGGCGGTCCTGTCGGTGGCATCATTGCGACAGCGATGGCTGTGGTAGACACTGGCTTGAGCATATACAAGAACTACAACGAGGAGCAGTTCAAGATAGATGTCCAAAACACCGAGTTGGATATGACCCGTGTGAGAAGCGGATACTCGCTCACTAGCGGTTCTATAGGAGGAGATAAGTAAATGGGTGCAATAGACTACAATGTAATCAAGATAGCGTTAGAGAAGTTCTCACTTATTAAGTATGAGTGTGTCCTCAATGTCCCGTACAGCGATGAGTACAGCGAGACTTTGGACTCTATGAGCGTGGTTATAAAGCATATAGATTCCAAGCTTGACATAAATCCCTTCGATGTCGTGTATATCTATCGTGGAGTTGTCAAAGGTGGCACTATCCAACATCCTACATACACCGACATAAAGTGGAAGGAGATGCTCGTGGACAGCGTGAGCATGCTCAGAAAACGCTATGGGAACAACACATACTACGAATACACTCTCAAGCTTATGAGCGAGACCAAATGGCTTGAGAAAATCCAACTGCCAAATAGGAGCTTCACACACGCACTCGGTGGCGAACTGCGAGATGCGTACGAGACCATAAAGGATTTGATGACATATGTCCCCAAGGTGATACGAAACAACGAGGAAACACCCTTGATAACCATTTCCGAGGCTGTAGAGGGAAGATTCTCGGGTTTGGGTATGAAGGATATATCCTTAAACAAACCTACGCTCAGACAGGCACTTACTGCGGTGATGAGCCAGTTCGGATGCATCCCAGTGGTAAACAACAAGCAGTTGGGATTCATCGATTTCAACAGATCGCAAGGAAATATCACGGAAGAGCAAATCAACAAAATGGACAGCGAGTCCTATTCGAATTCATCGGACAGCTATGTGAACACGCTCATGACCGATGCATCTCAGGTGCTTGGCGATGACAAGTCCCTTGTTGTCGAGCGTGGAGTCGGATTCAGAGACAGGGATACTGGCTTGATTAAGCAACAGGAGAATCTCAAGTTGCTTACCACATATCCGATATACAAGGTGAAGAACCTCACGATAAATATGAATCTCAGCACATATCCGACCATCATCGTGAAGGTGTACAACATAGCCGATGCGGATTATTTCATACTGCCTCAAACGAATCCAGAAGAAAACATCAATCCAGTTGTCATAAATGATAATGGTGACAATTATGTTGTAAAGGTCTACTGTGGCACTCAGCGAAGAATAAAGTTCAGCAATTGGGAATTCAAGGTTCTCGAAGTCATTCGTCCATCCACAGATGGTTTTGCATGCGAGGGATTCAAGACATCATCCGTGAAGACAGGTATATCGGAACCTGAAAGTGGCACTTGGGGAGCTAACTACAGTATGTATACATTCACGATTTCCAAGAATGGAATGGTCAGACCCGATGGCACAGTCGCATATCTCTTCATCGCTAAGACAGATGATGACAGGTATATCGTATGGAACACATATGTCGAGAAGAGAGGAAATCCCACAGTCATATCTGGAATGTACAAGGAATTGGACATAGGCATCGTATATAGAAAAGTCAGCGTGGACATAACCAGTCTCGTGAAGACCGCACAGGAGAGAAAGCTCCTCTCGTATGACTACACCACCGATGAGTTCAAGGGCGGACAAGGCAATATGGCTGTGTATTCGAAGTATTACTACACCACTGTGCAGTACAAGCTTGGAAGCAATGAGATAAGCGGATGGAGCGACAAGTACACGGAAGCTCAAGGGTGGTGGGGTGTCAACAAGACCACCATAGAGAACATAGTCAACAAGTCCTTCTACGAGAATGAATTCTTTAAAAAGCGTTATGACAACATCTTCAACGAGGAGGATATACTTCCATATCCTCAATGGTTCTACGATTATAAATATGTGGATGACTATAGTGGCAAGGAGTATCCAGTGGCGGAAAAGAGCATATACAGCCATGGAGATGTTGGCGATATGTTCGGAAACTACAACTATCCATCGAGAATCAGTTTCGACATCTCGTATCAACCGCTCAACGATTTGAACATTGCGACAGTGAAGGGCGGTTTCGACTATCCGTTGACACAGCTAGATAGCCGAGACAATGGACTTGTGGATTTCGGCAATTTCAAGAAGGTGGAGCAGGACAAGCTCGACAGACTCGGAAACGGAGTCCATATTCTTTCCAAGCGATACTTCGCCAAAGATGACACGATAGACCTAGAGAGCGAACTCATACACTTGGGAGCTGTCTGTGTGGATACTGGCGAGGTGGTGTTCAAGCGTATGATTTCGTTCAAGAACAACTATATCGACATAGCCTACTATCTATGCAAGGACTATGTGATAGCGAACTACAGCACATCCATAACAACGAAATATCGTGCTTACCAGTATGTCGACTACTCAAGCTCGACTTTCAGAAACGAGAACAGGATTTCCTATTTCACGATAAGCAAGGTGGATAATAGTGATGTGGACTACGAGGAAAAGAAAGTCCTAGGAGACACTGAGAAGTATTGGGGCGGTGTGGCTACAAATATGCTGTGTTCTGGAATGATATTCGCTCCGTTCCTATACAACAGCAATGTAAGAAGCATGAATATGGGCTACAGGCGAGTCAAGAGTACCGCATACTCGAACAATGATGCGATAGCCAGCTATTCCGTGTTTCAGCAAGCAACTAGCCACTATTTGTACGATTATGGACTCGTGGTCAGTTTCAAGTACTGGGATACTGTCAGCCCTGGAATAATGCTAGAGTCCACTGTGAGAGCCACAGGACTTCCACAGCATCCGTATATGTACGATGACAAGTCTAGCGTGGTCAATTATGCGAACGAGCAGGACATAGGTCTTATGGCTGTGCCTAGCGACAACGGATGGACTTCGCAGACTGTATCATCGGCGGAGTACGCACAGACATATCCTGCAATCACCGATGAAGAGATATGCATAGACAGTTCTATAGAAATAGCCTATATGAGTTTCGACATCTCGGATATAATCCAAGACCAGAGTGAGCTTATGGGCTTCACGATGCAAGTCGAATACAGATCGCTCACAAGCAATGTCGTTGTGTTCAAGGACATATCCAAGACTGCAAGGATATTCAACGATGATGAGAACCCCTTGTACACCTACAGACCGAGGTTCTTCGGCACATACGAGGATGCTGTCCAGCATAAGTTCGAAGTCAAGCCTTGTAACTACAGCGATGTACTCGACATTGCCAAGGATACTGTCAAGAACACTCCCAAGAACGAGATATTCGTGAAAAAGGATGTCACCATATACTATGGAGACATTCCGTTGATTTCTATGAAGAAAGGCACTTACTATGTAAGAATAAGCAAGTATAATAAGAATGTGAATATAATACATATAGGAGGATAAAATATGGCTAGTTATGTTTATTATGACAAGTCTGGCATAATCCGTGAGCTGATAACAGCCGACTATCCTGCAAGACAGGGTATGGCATATGACATATTCATGTATTTCGATGGTGTGGATGTCTCACCCACCAAATACAATGTGACTTGTAGGAAACCAGACAAGGAGACAGGACTTATCACCACATTGTCTTGGGAGGATGTGACAGTCCCTTATTCCGCCGAGAGAAATCTTTCCAACTTCGAGTACTACAGGACATATCATATGTTGCATATAAAGGTCTCGAGCTTGGACAAGGGCGGTCTATGGCAGTTCACACCGAACATCGATGACAAGGCAGGTGCGTTGTTCAATCTCTTCGTTGACAGCAACACGAACGAGGTAGTGGACAAGGATTTGAGCTTTGCGGACTATCAAAGCCTTATGGACAAGCTTACCGAGCTTGAGGCAAGGATTGACAGTCTCGAGGCGGTCAAGACTGCAAGCAACGATGCACAGGCATTGGACATCACCGAGGAAGATGGCGTGGTATCCATAAAGGGCGTTAAATGATTATGTGCTTGTGGAACAGACAGAAGCGTATCGACAGACTGGTATGCGAGAGCGTGATAGTGATAGAGCAGACATATTGCGTGTATCACAGATCAACCTGCACACCGCACGATGCGGAAGAGGCTAAAAGTCGTTGTATGATAATCATAGACTTGGGCTTGAGCAAGCGAGACAGGAAATGGCTTGAGAAGCACAAGGACAAGGACTGGTTGTCAAGGCGAGTCGAGTATTGGGTTTGGAAGATAAAGAATGGGGGCTGAGTATGGACAGCATAGATGTTTATTCCAAGGGCAAAGTTGATGAGTTGATAAAGACTAAAGTCAACAAGGATAGAGTCGATACGATAGAAGGATATGTCGAGAGGAACACGAACGACATAGCCGAGCTGAAAGCCGAGAAGGACAAGATTGCTGTGATGCAAGCCGACATAGATGGACTCAAGAGCAAGCCTATGGCATCGGCGGTAGGCAAGGTCGCATACAAGCACAAGCTCAGTGGCGAGTGCGGATACATGGGTGCTATCGACAAGTATCCGTATGAATTGGAGTTCGATGCGGATTTCGATGGTGCGATAGCCGACATAAGCAATCTTTCCAGTATGCTCGACAGCGATGAACACATAAGGAACATACGATTCCGTGTGTTCAATGGAGCAACCGCCACATTCGTGAATGCCACCATAATGTTGCAGAACGGATATATTATGCTTGTAGGCGACTCGATGTATATCGTAAGTTCGGTCAATGGCGATGAGATAACAGCAAGGAGCTAGAACTAAAATGGCAAATGATGCAAACTACTATCTCTTCAAGATACTCACTGAGGATTTGGGCGACAAGAGATACTTGAAGAAATCAGACTACGAGAAATATACGCTTCCCATAGCCACCCACACAACACTAGGTGGTATCAAGGTAGGAAGTGGCTTGAGCATAGACTCAAGCACTGGAGTGTTGACAGCGAATGTGCAAGCTTGGAGTTCCTTGACTGGCAAGCCATTCTCGAGCGTGAATACTACGGATTTCACAACCACGAGCGGAATACTATCGATAAACAATGCCACTTGGGCTAAGAAGTCCGATGTATCCAACAGCTTGAGCAAATACTACACGAAGGAACAGGTCGACAGCCTTGTGAGCAACTTGAAGAAAGCAACCATCACAGTTGTTCCAACACTTCCTGCGACTGGCGAGGAGGGAATCATATATTTGGTAGGTACTTCCGCACCCTATGAGCAGTATGTATGGGAGGGCAGTGCCTGGATAGACTTGGGTTCTACCGAGATAGATTTGTCCAACTATGTGAATACCACAGGCACTCTTACCGCAGACCATATCATATTGGGCGATGGCATTAAGAAGGTCAAGGCAAGTGGAAAGACCATAGCAAGCTCCGTGACCAACGATGCCGACAGCGTTCCCACATCTCAAGCGGTCAAGACATATGCCGATGCCGAGCTAGCCAAGAAGCAGGACAAGCTTTCCACCGCACAGATGAATGCGGTGAACAGCGGTATCACAGCCTCCAAGGTTGCCACCTATGATGGATATGCTGATGGAAAGCAGGACAAGCTTACCGAGGCACAGCTGAACGCTGTTAATTCTGGCATCACTGGTGCTAAGGTTGCTAAGTATGATGCATATGCGACATATAAGCAAAATGAATTGTATACCAATGGAAGTGCAGTACATATTAATATCGATGATTTAATATATCTAGATTCATTGGAGACTGGAATGTCCAATGTCGCTGTTGTGAATTGCCAACCTCTAAGTACTGCAGGGGATTTCACAGGATACATCACAAATACTTTGGTTGTGCCTGATGATACTAGCAATCTAACATTGTTGGATGTTTATGCAGGAAAAGGAATAACAGTCAATGCTGATACATTGGCTATCAGTGTCGAAAATGCCTTCAATGTTTGGATAAATCAATGGAAAAATGCTCATAGCATACAAAACGATACTATTGATAAATTAGCACATGAGACAATGGGTTGGAATGGATTCCATTTTCCTCAGTTTATAAATTGGCAAGATTGGAGAATCCAATACAAAACAACGACTGGAGCTATTAGGGGTTTCACAAATGGCAACACTGGCAGTGGCATCGTGTTCAGACTTAGTACCGCCAATGTCAAGACTGATGAAAGCGGAAAGGTATCCTATCAAGCAGAAATCAATCTATTTGATATATTGGAAGGTGAATATGACACGGATGAATTGTGCATAAACGCCATAGCGGAATTCTTGACAGCTGAGACCTTGGATTCTCCTGTGAATACTCAGCTCTATGCGAAATCGGCATATTTGAAGATAAGACTGTCATTCACATATCAATACGATGCACACGATATAATCAATGTGAAGCTTAATTCCAGCTTATATGTAATGCCTGATTAAGTTTTAGACTTATAATATATATGGGAGGTTAGATAACCGACTATGAGCTACAGAGACTGGTCTTATGTCGCTTATGCCGTAATTTGTATCTTGGCTGTCACCGCATCCGTGATTATCAAGATTTGCGAGAGCAAGTTTGGTAAGCAGAAGGTTGCGGAGACACTTACCGAGGCTGACAAGTATAGAAAAGCCATCACCGAGGCAATCACTTCCGCCGAGGAGATGTTCCCTGGTGCTGGCACTGGAAAGCAGAAGAAGGTAGTTGCCACTCTTGCTGTTTCCAACGCTGTCAATGCCTTGAAGAGCTACAAACCTACAGCTGAGCAAATCTCGAGCGATATCGATACTGCGGTTGCGATTACCAAGGAGGTAAACGCTGGCAATTCCAGCAACTCCAAAAGTGTTGCAAGAACTGTTGAGGTCAAGCTTGAGACAGCTAACGATGCAGATCCTAAAAATACATCCTTGAAATAAGCAAGGTTGCGTGATTGGGGAAAGGAGGGTCAAAAGCCCTCTTTTTTGGTTTATAATAAGGAATATTGGGAGGACATAGGAAGATGGCAAACTCAGCCAAATACAATGCATATAAGATACCCACGGAAGGTGAATTCGATGACAAGTATGTGGATTTCTCATCGGCACAGAGCATCACAGGAACGAAGACATTCAATACGATAAAGGCGACTATGCTGTACATAGGCGATGAACTATCGTGGCATATCAACAATTACACCAATCACGGAAGGGCTTGGGAGTTGCTTGCACCAGACAGCATATATTCCGTTCAATTGGGCGATTGTGGATTCACAGTGGATACCAGAAAAGACTTCAATATGTTCCAAGTCGATGATGCTGGAGTGCATATAGGAAGAGGCAGACTTGATGACACTGATTATCCCGTGGACAATATAGTCAATTCCATAGATTCAAGCTCGACCGACAAGCAACTTGCTACAGCCAAGGCTATATTCTCGCTTTTTCAGTCCAGTGGTGATTTCAAGAAATTCAATTTCATCCAATCCAAGCCTACGGATGCCGAGAATAGAAGGTCTGGATATTACATAGTCGATAGTGCGGTTGCCAAATTCGGACTTCCTTCGGATACATACCAATGGGGAACTATTGTCCAATATTACAATGATAGTACAGCCACAACCATAGGCGGTGGAGACAACAAAAGCTTTGTCCAGATATATTTCCCCGACAACCAAAACTATTTCTATATCCGTTCGTTCTTTGGAAACGAGAATACTTGGCTTAACAAATGGAGCGTATCCAACGGAGCTACAGGAAACATCACTTGGGGTTGGCACAAGATAAGTGCAAGCTCCAATGAAATCAATATGGGTTCTGAGCTTTCTTTTTCGAACAACACAACGGGTACGATGTACATACCTGCTGCATTCAGCTCGACCGACTTGTTGCACCATCTCAAGATAATGCAGTCGGCTGGACACGATATGACTCCGAGTGCAAGCTCCACTGTTAGTTCCTATGTCCAGATAGGAAACATACTGATATGCTGGGGTGTATGCCATCCTGCATCGGTAGGAAACGACACGACCACAACAGTATCGTTCCCCAAATCGTTCTACTGGTATCCTGCTGTGGTTATGCAGAACACGAACAAAAGCAGTGGAATCGAGTACAGAAACGGACAGGTACTCACAGGTCTGACTGGGAGCAGTTTCTCTTACTACAATTCGGCAAGCGAGATAAGCAACATATTGTGGATAGCAATAGGAAAGGCACAAAGCTTCTAAAATTATGAAAACAAAAAACTTTTATTTCAAGAAGGACACGGGCAAGCTCGAGATAACTCCATTCTACGATGATTTTGTTGAGAAACCATCCAAGGAGAAATCGAAATACAACATAGCCATTCTCACATACGATGAGTGGATGAAGTGTTCCGTTTGCGAGTATGGGAAGATGTGGAGATACGATGTCAAGACCCACAAGACAACATACGAGGACGATCTGGAACTTCAAGCTACCGATGAATACAAGTCTTATGTCAGAAAGAACAAAATATCCGAGGACAAGAAATATCTCTCCGACACGGACTATGTGATAGCCAAACTGAACGAATTGAGGCTCGAGGGCGACTCAAGCTACGAGACCGAGAAGGCAAGGTATCAAGATGTCTTGGACAAGCGTAAGCAATGCAGGAACGAGATAAACGAGCTTGAGAAAGAATGAGGGTATTCCTTATGTTGAAATTCATAAAGATATGCATATCAATCATATCGGCAATAGTATCAATAGTCGTGATACTGGCTATCATTCTAGCCTGCTGGTATGGTTGGAACTGGGCTAGCAAGTATCTCTTGCCAGCCACCCAGACAGTATTGCATCTAATCCGCTGAAAATGCGGATTTTTTTAATTTTTATAAAATCGTGTTGACTTATTTTATAAAAAATGTATAATCTAAATCGTGGAAAGGACACAAGAGAAAAATGGAAAACGATGAAAAGAGAAAGAAAGTTATTGATGAGCTGGAGAGGAGAAAGAAAATTGTCGAGGATTATTTCGATTCCGTTGATGATTCATCTAAAGATTCCGACCCTTATGGATATGTAATCCATAAAACCTGGTATCAACTTATAAATGCTGCATTGAATTTTGCAAAAGACATTTTCTTTGAACACAATGAATGCGACTATTCGACTGATGAATCTTATCGTGAATCGATTGATGAATACTGCGAAAAATCACCTTCACTAATACTAATGACATATAGAATCGTAAACGGGAATTTTTGCTATATTATTATTTATATTGGAAAAGTCATCAATGATATAAACAACAATTATTATCCAAATGGCTATAGTGAAATCTTCAATGAATTGGAGGATTGGTAAGATGAAAGCAAAAGTGGTAAGTTTGAACAACGACGAGAAGATGGAAAAGGTGATGCACGAACTGAAGAGGAGACTGAATATAGGCAAGAACTATTTGGATTATATTAACAATCAACCTCAATGTTTCTACAGAGATGAATGCAAACAATATAAAAGATGGTGGAGTGTTCTTATATCTGATGCATTGAGTTTTGTAAGAGATGATTCCGTTAAATATGGTAAATTGAATTATTCGGATTCTAAGTCTTTCATCAAGTCGGTCGAGGAATGCTGTGTAAAGCAGCCTTTCCTAATGAGTTACAGAAATCTATATTATGATTTTGACACTATGATTCTTTACATTGGGACAGTTATCGATGATATGAACAGCAATTATTATCCAACTGACCCTTATGAAATCTTTGGAAGGAAGATTGAGCAATGAAAGCAAGAGTAATAGATATTGACATGCATAATAGAGAGATTGGAATGCTCCTTGTCGATGATGACAACAAGATATGTTTGGGTGTTGATGCATATTGTAATGATAGGCAAGAAATAGAACTGGACTATCATCCCACAGATGTGTACGAAGAAGATTATGGTCCTACTCTTGATGAAGTGCGAGAGCAGAAATGCATTGTTATAGCCAACATCAATGAAATCATAAATGCAATATGGGTACTGTTCAAATATGACAAGGACAAAATTAAATCAATCGAGTTCAGTGATGAAAACCATGAGGTGTTTATTAGATTCTTAAATGATTAGGGAGGATAAAGAAAATGAAAGCAAGAGTAGTAAGTCTTAATAAAGACAAAGGATATATGGAGATAGACCTTATCAACAGCAATGGCGTTGCGTGTCTGCATACGCAGGTATGTTGTAGAACACCTGTGGACATAAGGATATATTACACAACAGCGTACAAATATTATGATTTGAAAAAGCAAAGATGTGTCTTCGTTAGAAACATTGGAAAAGTCATAGGAAAGGCATTCTTGATACTCGGGTATGATGAGAGTGAGATTGAATCCATCGTGTTCAGTAGAATAGAAGAGCATGAGTTTGAATATGCATCAATCACATTTAGAAAGGACAAGGAAAATGGAGCAGACATTGACAAGTAGGAAGAAGGACTATTTTGGAAATCCTATATTCAGATTTGTGAATAGGAACAAGCAGGGCAAGACAATAAGGACAGCTTGTGTTGCTTCCAAGATGTTCCAAGGTTATGGGGGAAACATCGATGTATGCATATACACGAGAAGCGATCTGAAAGAATACGAGCTTGTGGAGATAGCGTTGGAGAACGCAATGACTACTGTGGAGGCATTGGGATACAAGGGGTTCGGAGTCCAAAATGTGAATGTCTCATACGATGAGACAGGCTATCCGAGACTTGTGAAAATCATATACACTGGCATATTGGGCGACTATGCAAGAGACACATATGCACACCAGAGTGCTAGTGAGAACGACACCATATCGGAGGTTATCGAAGATGAGAAGAAACAGCAGGCTTGATGAGGTTATCCCCACATTCGAAAGCAAGGGATTCATAAGCTTGCTTTGCGAGGGAAACGCTATGTTTGATGGGAATGCATTCCAGCTGTCAAGTAGCAAGATAAAGCCCTACTATGACTGGATAGTCAAATCCGTGAAGAAGAATATGTTTCCTACGAACTGCGTGTATTATGTAAATCTAAAAAGAAAGGACTAAGGAAAATGGGAAAAACTAGTGATTTTATAAAATTGGATTCTAGCAAAAATGTCCTTGCTAATGGGACAATGCCTGAAAATTGCGTGATTATAGCTGGATTTAGAGCTTATGAAAATGGAGATGACTATGAGAAGTTCCAAGAGATAACATATGAGAGCTTGGGTGAGTTCAACAATGATATAGCTAACACATTGACCATACTGAAGTTCAGCAACTTCTATATGGCAGAATATCATATGCAAGTGTATAGCAACTCCCTTTACAATATTTTTGATTTCAAGAATTCTATATTGAAAATCAAAATCCGTTTGGTGTTGCATGGATTCAAAGCCGACTTGAGCGATTTGCAAGACATATTCAACATGCCAGTCTAGGAAGGTATCAGACATGGGATTGAAATACGAATTGGCTGATTGCTACATAGTCAAGTACACGGACAGCGAAGGCTTCGTGCATACAGTTCCGTTCTTGTATAAGAAGCAAGCTGAGCAATATGAAGATGCGATGAAACGCATATACGGAAATGCCGAGATAGTGCTTGAAAAGACATTCAAGTCCACCAAGGAATACTAGGAAAGGGGAGGAGGAAAATACACTATGGATAACACGAGAATGATGTTCGTATTCTACCTTGTGGCAGTGTTCGGACTGCTCGTGCTTGTAGTGTATTTCATAAACAACAGAAAGCGATGAAAGTATATTTGAAACAATACGAGGTCAAGATTTACGGAGATGAGTTCGAGAAGGTATACAAAGACCACATATATTTCGACAGTGCGAAGAAGGCGATAGATTATATGAAACACTTTGTGAAATACCACAGATTCAACAATCTTACACTCACGCTGAACGAGTACAGATCCACACTCGAGAGAGTGGTTCATCTCGGTGGCTTGGAAAAGGATTTGTCTCAAATGGATTTGAGTATGACAATGGGATTCAGCAAGGTGAATCACAACAGCCTTCTTGTGCGATATGACCAAAGGAAAGGGGAAATGGAGATAATCAAATGAGCAAGTTTGCAGAGATAACCGATGAGATAGCTAGAAGACTCGGCATCATGGGCAATGATTTGGAAGACTACGAGAATTACATAGAGATTAGGGAAAAGCTCGACAACGACAAATCCAAGGTGATTTGGGAGCATTCCGAGAACGCAGGAGACACAGCCGATTTGGATTATGAGGATGAGCTGTACTGGGTAAGTATGCAACTCGAGAAATACGAGAATGAGACAGGGAAGGCAGTTGAGATTATTGAAAAGAAGAACTGGGCTTGGGTAGTCGAAATCGATGGAAAGACCTGCCTTGTGCTATGGACTTGGAGGGATGACCGCATATGAGGATGTGCTATGTTGATTATGTCGAGAGCGACATACACGACAACACGGAGGAATTCAGCATAGTCGAGACTCATAGGTCATCCGTGTATCTTGGACTCAACAACAGCTTGAACACATTCTACAGATACAAGAAGGAGCTTGTGGAGCGTATCACGAAGAGAAGATATGCCGAGCCTAGAGCGACACTTAACTCGCTGTCATACATCTACAAGACAAGCGACTTTGGAGCGGTGCTGTTCAGATACAAATTGTTGGATTCGATAAACAAGAAGCAATACGAGATTATAATAAGAAAGGAGGACAAGACAAAATGAGGCATTATGAAGTTGTGGAAACTATATACAAGCGATTCGAGACAACGGACAAGGTGCTGTTCAAGATGACAAGAAGATTCCAATACATCTATGATTTGAACAGCTTGGAGAAAGCTGATGATATCTATGTGCAAATCATCGGCAATTTCAAAGAGATAGCAAAGAAACAAAATGGCGTGATAAACGAATATCCTGTGAATAGCCGAGAGGGTGATTTGTTGAAAAAACTTAGGGCGGACAAGATGGCGGAGATGATATCCGACAATGTCCACTGTGTCGTGATATTGAGTACAGTTGATGACAAGATAGACACAATCGAGTTGTGCGAGAAACCAGGAAGAAAGCCAATCGAGACCAAGCCTGGAAAAGCTAAACAGAGGAGGATTTAAATATGAGAAAAAGCATTAAGGCATTGTTAGCCACAGGGATGATTCTTTTGCCCTTGACCGCTTGCAAATCTACGATGGAGGCGGAAGAGGAGGCATCCTATCCAGTCACATATGCATTAGAGAAAAACCACGAATACACACTCACGGGTTATGACTTCCTAAGCATTTCAACGGATACATATCAAAACAACAATGGTAAAATATACAAGTTCTCTATGAGGAAAGCCTATAGTGCGGAAGGGTATAAATGTTCTGAAGGGTCAATCGAGTATTTCTATGTTGTGGAGAACATAGGCAAGAAAGACCATGGGGAATATTACATATGGTACTATTCTCCATGCACTCCTTGGAGCATAGGAAGCTACTACAACACCAAGTAAACAAATTCCAATTCATATTTCCTACATATAGAAAAAGGGCTAGCGTAATGCTAGTCCTTTTCTATTATCTCCATAGCCTCATCGACAGTGTACGCTGTTCCAGCACGATAGCCGAGCGATCTGAGAAGTTCCTGCCTCTGAAGCTGAATCTTTGTGGGTTTCCTAGGATGTATCTTGGTCTCCACGAAGCACGCCTTTCCATCGCTCCTCAGCACCATAAGGTCTGGAAACCCCTCGGGGATTCCACTGTCCATATATCTATCGTTTCCGTTAGGGTCTATGAGGACACCCTTGAACACATTCATACGGATTACGACATATCCACGCTTGGAGCATTCCAAACGGACTTGATTCATCAGCTTATGCTCTGGTGTCATTTGATTTCGTTCTTTTCCTTTCTACGCTTGGCAAGATTCACGCATCTTGCAAGATTGTTTATCTCGTGTTGCAGGTCATCGGAGAGCTTGACCTTAGTGCCTTCCACCTTTACAGGAAAGAGCTTGTTTGATTTAGTCTCGATATAGTACTTTCCATCCTTGTACACGAATAACTTTCCATCGAGATGGAGATACCCCCTATCCTTGATTTCCTCAGCTGTTTCCTTGGATATAATCCATCTGTGATACGATGCGTTCTTGTTTAGGAAATAGCTGTCCTTCATTGCATCCCAATCGTTTTTCATAATTCAAAAACCTCTATATGATTATAAGACATATGGTTTATAATTGAAAACAGAGGAAATAAAGATGAAGAAAATAAGCAAGGAAATTAGGAAATACGATGAATGGATGGATAGAAAATACGCCAAAAGAGAGGACAAGGACAATATCTTGCCAGTCGGAATGACAGATGCGGAGTTTTGCGAATGGGCAAGGCACATTCTTCTTGGCGATGATTGGTATGTCGTGATGCCAATGGGCAATGACCAAATCAACGAAGAGGCGTTGGAAGAAATCATCTTCCAAAAATGCGGAATGGATGCAAAGGACAGGATGAAAAATAGACTTAACAATAAAAAACAAAAAGAGCATCGCTGAGATGCTTTTTTATTTTTTATCAAAAAACTATTGCATTATTTTATAAATTGCTTATAATAGCAAGCGTTAGGAGGATTAAAAGAATGGGTAGAAAAGCAAAGAAAAGAAACATCACCGACAAGTTGCTAATCAAGATTTCCGATGATATGAAGGAAAAGGATTTGACCTTGATTCAGTACGCTGTCAATGTTCTCGACTGCACGCCTCAGACTCTTACCAACTGGTTTAGAGAAGACCGCATCCCTTCATCCAAGAGAAAGGCAATCGAGGCTAGATTCAAGAAAGCTTCGATAGAGAAGCTCATAGCCGAAATCAAAGGGGAATAGATATGAAATACACGAACAAGGATTTCCTCCCTAAACAAATCATAAATGCTTGCATGGAGGATGATGGACACAATCCTGTGGACAATGTATATCATGTCACCGAATTGATTAAGCCTTGCAAGGCTTCCGTGCTTGAGAGGAGGCATTGGAACGATATAGAAATCGATGCATCCGACTGCGTGTGGCTAGTATTCGGAAAAGCTGTACACGAGGTTCTCCAGTATGGGAATATGTCTCACTTTATGCAGGCGGAAAAGTACATCGAGCGTGAGATAGGCGACGAGTACGGAACAAAAATCGTGGGAAGGATGGATTTGTACGACCCCCGATGGAAGACAGTTGTCGACTGGAAGACAGCGACAGTCACCAAGGTTCTGAAAGGCGACTATTCCGAATATCGCCGACAAGGACTCGAGTATGCGTGGATACTCAAAGCCTATGGCAAGACAGTATCCAAGCTCAAGTTCACTATGTTCCTAAAAGATTGGAGCAAGGGTCAGAAGCGACTTGCCACAATCCAAGGAAGACCATATCCCGAGAGTGCGATACATGTATGGGAATACACGATAACGGACTCGGATATGGAGGAGATAGACCAGTGGGTTAGGGAAAGAGTCGCCACAATCAAGCGATACGAGACTATGGCGGACAACGATATCCCTATCTGCTCCGAGGAGGAGAGATGGGCATCGCCTACCTTGTATGCTGTGATGAAGCAAGGAAGGAAATCGGCGGTCAAGATATGTTCGACAGCCGAGGAGGCACAAGCCTTGATAGGCACGGATGCCGAGCATCTCTATCTCGAGGTGAGACCAGGCGTGTCGAGAAGATGCGAAGACTATTGTCCAGCTGCACAGTTCTGCAACTGGAAGGAAAGGACACAAAATTAAACTATGGGAATGGTAGTTGCGGTAATGGGGGCTAGCGGTTCTGGCAAGACTAGTTCTCTTAGGAAGTACAAGCCAGGCGAGATATTCATATACGAGGTGGCGGGAAAATCATTGCCTTTCAAGGCAACAGGAATGAAGAAGTACATTATGGAGACTCACGACTATGGGAAAATCGAAAGCACTATGAAGTCCATGAGTTCCAAGTGCAAGACTTTCATAATCGATGACAGCCAGTATCTTATGGCATTCGAGAGTTTCGACAAGGCAAAGCAGGTCGGATACGAGAAGTTCACAACGATGGCATTCAACTTCCAAAAGTTGCTTAGGTTCGTAAAGGATGAACTGCCCGAGAATGTGATTGTCTTCTTCCTGCATCATGTCTCCAAGGATGATGATGGATTCATGCACTTGAAGACATTGGGTAAAATGTTGGACAATCAGTTGACCATAGATGGATTGTTCACAATCATCCTATATGCCTGCAAGAATCAAAAGCAGTATGTGTTCGAGACATCAGATCCCGATGGATTGACTACAGCGAAGACACCTATAGGAATGTTCGATGAGCAATACATAGACAATGATTTGAAAATGGTTGAAAACACGATTAGAGACTATTACGATATTAAGCTGACAACCAACGATGAAAAGAAAGAGGAAATGACAAATGAAAAGAATTGATAACTGGGACACCTTTGGAAACAGCGAGGAGGGCGAAAGAATAGCCCCCCTTCCTTGTGGCATATATGCGTTGAAGATTGTAGATGCGATAGACCATCCAGAAGAGTCTGGAAAGGAATATCTCGAACTGCATTTCGACATCGTGAGAAGCGAGAACGCCGAATACTTGAAATATTTCTCAAAGACCAGCACCAAGGAAAAATGGAACTTCCAAGGAACTACGAGACTGTACTACTCGGTCAAGGCGATGAGCTTGTTCAAGTCGAGAATCATAGCAATTGAGAAATCCAACAAGGGCTATTCCTTCGCAAAATCAAACTTCGATGAAAAGACACTCATAGGCAAGTTCTTCATAGGCGTATTCCAGGAACACGAGTATGTCAACAAGGAAGGACTTGTGGCAAAGGCAGTTAGACTTGAGTCTATGAGAAGCACTGAGGCTTGGCAAGATGAGAAATGTCGTGCCGATATGGAAAAGCAGGCTCACAAGCTTATCACTCTCGAAGACCAAAATAAAGAGAGACCAGCCGAGCCTGCACCCGAGCAGAAGAAGACAGCATCCGCAATCGAGGATGATGACGACTTGCCTTTCTAGAAGTAGATACGAAATAAATTAGGTAAATGAAACAGCTGAAAAGCTGTTTTTGAAAAGGAGACAATGGCATATGAGAAAACTTTGGAGCGATGGCATACCCGAGATTCTTAAGCAGTATGGAATGTTCTGCCTCAACAAGAACAAAGTTCCGTACAGGGTGAATGGCGAGCTTGCAAGACCAGATGTGATAGCCGATTTCACTTCCTACAAGACCGCAAAGCAATTCGTGGCAAACGGATACGATGGAATCTCATTGGGCTTGTTCACAGCCAAAAGCGGACTCAATTTGTGTGCTATCGACATCGACCATTGCATAGACAGCAATGGAAAAGTGAATCCGAATGCTATGGAGATAGTCGACAAAATAGCTTCATATGCGGAATACAGCCCTAGCAGGACTGGAATCCACATTGTCTTCTATTCAAAGACAACTTGGGATAAAGATTCCTATTACACCAACAAGAGACAGATAGTCGATTCCGATGGAGTTGTAATCGAATGCGACAACACCCCAGTGGGATTGGAGATATACAACTCGGGAATGACTCACAAGGTCATAAGAATGAGCGAATCCCCCCTGCCAGACACGAGCTATGACTTGAAGGAAGCCGATATCCAGTGGTTGCTTGAAAAATACATGAAGAGGCAAGCACCTACACCCGTGTACGCCGATGAGAAGATACCTCAGTTCAAAGGTGGTATAGATGAATTCCTCAAGCGTGACAAGAAACTGGCGGAGCTGTACAACAACACAGATCATGATGAAATGATAGGAGACTCGCAATACGATATGTCTTTGTGTTGCAAGCTTGCGTTCTGGACAGGAAAGAACGAGAGCGAGATAGACAGGCTTTTCAGACTATCCCCCTGGTTTCAAAGCAAGAACGATAGACATATAAGGAAGTGGATTGACAGGAAAGACTACCGAGTCACAACAATACGAAAAGCCTGCTCTCTCGTGCATTACAACAGCAAGAACGCCGATGAGATACAGGATGATTTCTCGGCATACTACACATATGATGATGTAGGAAACGCACACAGGTTCATCGATTCGTTCGGAAGCGACCTTCGTTGGAATGTCGAAAACAAGATTTGGATGATTTGGAACGGAGACTACTGGCAGTCCGATATGGTCGGAAGAGTGAGAACCCTTGTAGACAAGATGGTCGCAAAGATGCAGATAGAGGCGGATGACTTCGCAGACAAGGAAATAAACGGAAGGACTGAGGAGAATCCCCCCTCGGAAGCATCCGTGAGGAAATACAAGTCGATGATGAAGAACATCTCGTATCTCCGCTCCAAGAAAGGCAAGGACAACTGTCTCTCCGAATCCCAGACAGTAGGCGAGACACCAGTGGTCAACGCTATGTTCGACCAGAATCCCGACCTGCTATGCACGAAGAAAGGCACATACGATTTGAGGACTGGAGAGGTCAAGGAGAACGACAGGCTTGACTATTTCACAAAGTGCGTTCCATATGCACCAGACTTTGAGAACAAGCCGACACAATTCATAAAGTTCCTAAAAAATGTATTGAAGAATCATCCCGAGACATATGACTATGTGCATAGGATGCTTGGATATTCGATAACCGATGAGACAAGGGAGCAGAAGATATTCTTTCTCTACGGAGATGGAAACGATGGAAAATCCGTTCTCCTCGATACTGTCAGCAAGGTATTGGGAGATTATGCGACATCGGCGAAGAAAGACTTGGTTATGGATGGATACAGCTCAAACAACAACGACAACTCGCTTGCCAGAATCAAGGCTAAAAGATTAGTATGGATTGATGAGGTAGGTGCAAGAGACAAATTGAACGAAGGTCTTGTGAAGAACATCACGAGCGGAACTGGTGAAATAACTGCCCGATACCTCTACGCTAACGAGTTCAGCTACAAGTTCACAAGCAAGGTTATAATCACTACAAATTATGAGCCTAGAATAACAGGAGTCGACAAAGGAATCTGGCGAAGAATAATCGTGCTACCTTTCGACTTAGGTCTCAAGGAATCCGAGGTGGACAGGCATCTCGGTGAGAAACTAGCCGATGAATATCCACAGATCCTTGCGTGGCTTATCGATGGGGCAAAGATGTATTTCAAGAAAGGTCTTGCGGATATTCCTCAGTGTTCACTCGATTTGACAAACGAATACAAGGAAGAATCCGATGAGATTCAGATATGGCTTGATGAATGCACGGACACAGCTCCCGAGGATTTCCCCAACACAGCAAGTGAGCTGTACAACAGCTTCATCACCTGGGCATTGAAGGAGAACCAGCCCAAGCTATCCCAGACTATCTGGGGAAAGTCGATGCGTAAGAAGTTCAAGAAGGCAAGAGTCAACCATATGACTGTCTATTTCGGACTTAGGCTTGCCAACAAGTCTATCGACAAAAACAAGGCACAGATGGCTAGAGCAATGGCGGAGGACACAAACGATGAGAACGAAATCTAAAAAACCAGCACCAAGCGAGATAATGAACAAGGTGGCGATGTCGGCAAGCGACTATCCACACAAGGAACTGTACGATATGAAAGGCATCGACTATATGATGCCTCGATACAGGGCTATGGATGAGAGATTCTTGGCAAGTAGCGACTACACCTATCCGAACTCGCTTGTGAGTTTTTCGGACTACCCCTTCCCTTTCAGAAACAACCTTGTCAATTATCTGAACGGGATGATTTCTTTCAAGATGTTTGCACGAATGACCATGTACCCGAATCCGACCAACCTTGTCTGGTTCAAACATTTTCTCAACAACCTAGGTATAAAGATTTGGTACAGCTACGAACTGATAGTCAATAACGGAGTTGATGACTGCTTCGACAACTTCATAGAGCTTGCATCCGCATTGGGTGTCGAATACAATCCAATCTCGGCAGATGCCAACAAAGCATTCTTCGATTTGAAGAGGCAAGTTAACCAATACTGCTATCTCGATGAGAACGGGGTTTCCGTTTGGAGCGGAGGACAGCGAGATTATCACGCTGTGATAAACGGGAAGGAATCTTCCTATTCCTCGTTCGAATCGCTTGTCAAGGAAACGCACATAGCCAAAACCCTGCTGATGAACTATCTCAGTTTCGACAAGCAAGGTCTGGCATTCACAAGAGAAATCAACATGTATGTGAACTGCACGAATTATCGAATCAGCAAGATAGCAAAGAGCCTCGACAAGAAGAAGGTGCTTGAAGACCTCAAAGCTTCCATAGATGTCGAATCCGAGATAATCGGATAACAAAATCCCCCCCTTGCTTTCCACACGATGTTTCTATAAAATACATATGATGCTTTCAGGCATCAGACATTATAATTTTCATTGAAAAAGCATATTTAGGATTTTCTAGATTCCTAGATGAACTCCTTTCGGCGGAATTCCTTCCACGGAATTCCGTTTTTTGTTTTCGACATATCCCCCCTCAAAATAAGCGATTCTAGGCACATGATTCCATTTAGGCATATTTATATCTCTTGGATAATCTCGTGGCTAAAACAAGGCAAAAATCAACGATTGTGGGCTGTTTATGATAATCACGGACAACAACTTCAGGTATTCCAAAATCCGCACCCCACTTTTTCATACCCCCCCAGATGTCAACAACCGCCAAACATGGCTGTTTTATTGCTGTGATGTACTGTCTTCATCGGATATATGGACACGATGAATTTCGTTTTTCCGCCTATGTGCGATTTTGGGGCTGAAATATCGCTAAAATTAGGTTTTACGAAAACTGATAGGGACTTTTTGGCGATCTGTAAAACCTTACATATTCTATAAAATGTAAGATATAAAAAATTAAATAATTTTGTAAAAAAGTGATTGACTTTTTTTCCAAATAATGAGATAATACCCACGCTTGAAAGGACAAGCACAAAGGATGCAAGAAAGCACCCAGAAAAGAAATAGGGGGCTAAAAAATGAAATTAACATTAAGAAACTACCAACAAACAATAGTAAATAATTGTCGAGATGCTTTTAGAAATGGCTATAAAAAGCTTTGTTGCGTGCTTCCGTGTGGTGCAGGAAAGACTGCTATTTTTTGCTATCTTGCCTATTTGAACACAATCAAAAAGCCTTCTAATCATGTCTTAATATTGCTTCACCGCAAAGAGCTATTAAAACAAACTATAGAGGCATTTAAAAGCTTCCAAATAAACACAGATCACATTAATATTGCTATGATTCAAAGTTTTAAAAACACACTTAAAACAGGCGTAAAACCCTATTCTTTAATAATAATAGATGAGTGCCACCACGCCACATCTAACAGCTTTAAGACAGTACTAAACGCTTACGATAAAACCGCCCTTATAGGCTTCACCGCCACCCCCGCCCGATTGGATGGAAAACCCCTCGGTGCTATTTTCGACCGATTAATTGTCGGCGTTGATTATTCTTATTTAATAAACAATCATTATTTAGTCGATTATGATTATTTTTCCCCCGACCTCAATTTTAACTTTTCACAATGGAAGCTTAAAAGCGGTGATTTTGATACCACAGACAACGCCTACCATCTAGATAAAAAAGCAATTTACGGAGATATTCTCAAATATATCGACCTATCCAAAAAGACTATTATTTATAGTCCTACTGTCGATTATTCTAAAAAGCTTGAGGCACAAATAAACGAACATTTCAGCGCCAGAATATCCGCCGAGTTCAACGGCACGACCCCCCAAAACGAGCGAGACCAGATTATAAACGATTTTAAAAACGACAAAATAAAAATCCTTATCAATGTCGATTTAATCGGCGAAGGCTTTAATGTTCCAAGCTGTGATTGCGTGTTTCTCCTCCGTGCTACCCAATCATTAACTTTATATATGCAGCAGGCAGGGCGTGCCCTCAGAAGCGACCCTCAAAACCCCAACAAAAGAGCTTCTATTTTCGATTTTGTAGGAAACATTTACCGCTTCGGTTTTCCAGATGCCCCCCGTATTTGGAGTCTCTCTAATGTCATTAAAAACACGCATAAGCACGAGACCGTGCATGATTCGCTAATTATAAAAACATGCCCTAACTGTCTTCGCTCCTTCGTGCCTTCCCAGATGCTAACGGGTAGGCTATGCCCTTTCTGTAAGACCTATCTGCCTTTAAATAAAAAAGAAATCCAGATTCAAGATAAGAAAGAACTAGCTTTAATTAAGAGAAATCAACTAATCGAGAACAGGCGACAGCGTGGACGCTGTCGGACTTTCCAGCAACTTAAAAAACTAGGCGAGGAGAAAGGATATAAGCATCCTGCCCAGTGGGCATATTATGTTTTAAAAAATAGAAAACAAATATAAAATATTTTATAAAAAACGCTTGATTATTTTACAAATAATAGTATAATATTACTTAGTTAGAACAACTAACTAGGTCTCAGAACTAAAGGGATCTGGAGGAAAAAACCTCCGTGAAAGGAAAAAAAACATGAATAAGAAATTGTTTACTATCGCAAAAGGCTGGCACGAATATGACGAAGCAGGAAACCCAATCGGAGGAACACCATTAATATATGGTGCTTGCCCAGAGTTTTCAAAAATTGAACATTTAAGAAATTATGTTAAAAAAGCATATGGAATTGAAGCCGATGACATCAATCTTGGCTTTTCTTGGAATTCGACAAAAAAAACAGAAAAAACAACAATAATATTTGATTACAAAATTGTAACAATGATTGTTAACTATTAATTAACAGCCATTATGAAAGGAACATTAACAAACACTATGACAAACGCTATTTATGATTTAAAACCATCTCAGGAATTCGGCGGATACACGGATATCGCTTCGTGCCTTGCTGTCTTTTGGAATTCTCAACTTTGCGAAAGGCAGGCAAAAGATATCAATCTCGGTGCAGATGGATCTGTAACTGTCAAGGTTTTCAAAAAGTCACAAATCGGCTCTAAAGCTTACAGCCACTTCTTCCGCAGTTCCGAATATACTTATTTGTTTTCTCTCCAAAATACAAGCGTTGATTTCTTCGACGACAACAGTCGAATTGGAACTATAAACGGATACGACAGAAACGACGGAGAAGAGCAAAAAATAACTATCTTTATAACTAATCTTGATTATGACAAAAAAGAAATAATCGTATTAACCCGTGGCAAAAATCAATAATCATTTAAAAATACCCCCCCTCTTTTTTTATATAGGAATATGCGATGATCTGTGCATATTCCTATTTTTTATTAAATGCATCGTGTCACAACCTCAAAATGTTTTTTTTCATCAGTCGCAGTTTTCAAGATTATGTTGATTATTCTAATTTAAAGGTCTCTTTAGATGAATGCTATATTTATTTTAGATATGATACGCCTTCTAGAACAGTCGAAAAATACGCTAAATATTTTAAGAATGAGCCAAACCTAACTAATACTTATGAGACTTTAGACGATATGTTTTACCACGGGTGTTAATATTAATTAACTATTATCACCATCTAACCGCCTCACGATCTGGCGGCTTTTTTAATCCAACCAACTACTAATTTACTACTAATTTACTACCACCAACCTACCAAACACCACCAACTCAATTTGTAAATCATTTTCAAATTGAAACTGAAATTGATAATCATTTTCAAATTAGTAAACAAAAACCAAACAACAGCAATTAATCCCCACCATATATATTTAGCAGTCATTTGCCCCGAGTGCTAACCCCTCAAATGTACCAAAAAGTACTCAATGTCGCCGCCCTAGATAGCCCCTCCGCTATCCGTTGAGAGAATACCGAGAAGGTCAGCAATAGGGGGGGATAAATAGGGGTACGGGTGAAGGGAACGCCAAGACTAAAAGCTATTGCCTAAAACACAGGGGGTATAAAAAAAGGGGGGTTAATCACGGATATTAATCACAGGGTGATTGGGTGAGTAGTGGGGCTGATTGGGTGT
>ERZ1023839.50-NODE-50-length-40632-cov-14.858072_pt1 | contig 40632 bp, 37 predicted proteins | sample MGYA00380383_ERZ1023839 | MGnify/ENA primary metagenome ERZ1023839 (study PRJEB33179, sample SAMN07449065) | human gut metagenome | biome: Human-gut; feature: Human associated habitat; material: Faeces | host: Homo sapiens | place: India:Kasaragod | collected... | reverse complement strand
TTTTGCCACCTAAAGCAGACGCATTGAACGTATAGGAAATTTCCACTTTCATTTCCTCCTCATCAGCGACAAAGGTATAATCGTTTTCTACACGTTTCCCGTCAATAAGAAGTTTTGCGTTTTCTTCCTTTAACATCTGCCAGCCTTTGAGCTGATATTTTGTGCCTTTTGTAAGTCCGTCCAATTTGACAGTATCAACGATTGTTACCTCTTTTCCTGCAAGGATAGTCTTTTCGCCGTCCTTGCTGGTCGCTGTGGTATGGATAGAGATTTCTTTTTCGTATTCATCAGTCAGCGTTCCTAAATCAATCACAAGGTTATTTCTTGATACCACGATTTCAAAAGGTGGGATAAGTTCAAAGCCTTTGTTACTATCGCAACGCATTTCTTCAGTGATATAGGTATCATAAGGTAATGCCCCCTTGCTGTCGTCTGGTTCAGAAGTCCCAAACCACACACCGTCCTCACTGGTCTTGCCTGCGTTTGTATTGTGCTTATGAGAAGCCCAGTCAGCAGAAGTGGAAAACTGCCCGTTATCATCAGTTACCACAACATGATTTTCGCCCGTTGTCTTGCTTGTGATCCTAAAAGGAACATCAGCAAGACGCTTATGTGTGCCTGCACCGATTTTTACACCCTCAATATCTCCACGCTTAATCTGATTGTAGATAGAATGAGCTTCGTCGGTTAAGTCCACGATTTTTCCATTTTCTGTGATTGTAAAATCAATCGGTTTTGCACCGTCAGTTAAGTAACCGTCGGGAGCTTCACTTTCAACGATACGGAATTTTCCATAAGGTAAGAGATCAGCAGAAGTAGAAGCGATACCCTCAATATTTGTACGAATAGTTTTTACGATTTCATTTTTCTTGTATAGCTTGCCCTCAACCAATACCGCATTATCATTTAAGGAAATGATGTCAAAGGCAGTATCTTTCAAAGTGGCACTTCCTTGTGGCTTTGTATCGCCCGTTTCTAAATCTCGTTTCTGAATTTTTACACCGCCACGGATAACCTTGTCTGATACGGAAAACTGGTTACTTCCAGATAGTACGGCAAGGTCGCCGTCCTCGGTAATCTGTGTTACATATAAGCCCTTAATCTGTTCGGACTTATCGCCAGCCTGCATATATGCACCGTCTAACAAGTAACCGTTTGGAGCTTTTGTTTCTTCAACGGTTAGCGTTCCAAGTGGAAGAACGGCTTTTCCGTCCTGCATATAAAAGCTGTCGCCAGATACTTTATATGTGTCCGCTAATTTTGTAACATAATGGATTGTGCCGTCGCTGTCCTTTTCAGCGATTGTCTTTGTAACCCACGTTCTTGTAGCTTCGGCAGGGAGATTGTCCTTGTTATAGAAGCCAGCATAATACTTCCATGTAAATTCCGCACCTGCTAGAGAAGCGTTCCCCTGCGGATTGTCTTTCTGTGTTTCCATATCAATCTTAAAAAGCTCAATCAAAGTGTCTGTTACTTTCGGTGTATCAGATACTTTCAAAATTGCTGTTTCGCCAGCTTTGATTGTCAATGGATAGACCGTTTTATCTACTTTATATCCTGCTGGTGCGGATAATTCCTTGATATAAACTGTGCCAGCCGTTACCTCTACAACATCTGTATTTCCGTTTTTATCAGTCGTAAGGGTGGCAAGCTGTTTCGTGCAGTTCTTATCAGCAAAGACACCGTATGTTGCACCTGCAATAGAGTAATTCCCGTTACCGTCTGTAATGCTGGTATTACTGGAAGTCTTTTGCAGTTTCGCATTTCCGACATTTAATTTCGCCCAGAATTGTCCCAATTCCTGCCCCTCGCCAGAGTAGATATAACCGCCACATTCATAGCGTCCTTTATTCTCTTTGACAAAGGCTTTTTCACCAGAGAAAACTTCGTCCTGCGTAGCTTTTGGAATTTCATCATAAGAAGCTCGCACGTTATCACATTGCCAGCCAAGATGTACGCTCAATCTCTGCCAGACAACACATTGTTCCAACAGATAGACTTGTTTGTAGTTCAGTTCCTTGTGAGCTTCGCTATACTGTTTAACATACTCTAAGGATAACGCCACATCTGAAATCTGGTCGGCACTCATGCGTGAACTTGCGTCAGCTCTGGTCTTGTAGCCATTCTTAAAATCTGTATTGATGTCAATACAATACGCAGTTTCACCCTCGACTTTCATCATGCCCTCATTGAATGTCGAACCGATAGAACCGTCATTCATTACTTTTTCAATGATACCGACACGCTCTGCACTTTCCGTCCAGTATTGCTTGCTTTCAGCATGAACGGGTGTAGTTGGTAAAGCAGTAACGACAGTTGCAAGAGCTAAGAAGCCCGTACACAATCGTTTTAACATCTTTTTCATAAATCTAATGCTCCTTTCATTTTGGGTAATAAAATAGCCGTCCAATAAGAACGGCTGGAAATAGAAAAGGAACGTCATTTTAGGCGTTCCATAGTCTATAAGTTATTCAATTTTTTCTTGTTTCAATACTGATGTGCTGTACCATATCTTTGCATATCTAGGAAAACTTGCGTATCAAGGCTCATTCGTTAGTAGTAAATAAGTAGTAAATTGATGTGTTTGTTTCCTTGAAAATGCTGATAGATACTGTGTTTTAGCTGATAATCAGATTTTTATTGTGTTTTTAATGCAAATACTTATTTGCTTTCATTTAAAATCTTAATAATATCATTCCCATGAATTTTAACTTTAATTGAGGGTAATATTTCCTTTAATTTTTCAATAGTAACTGGTTTTAAAGTAATTATTTTATCTAGTTCTTCATCGTTAAAGATATAATAAGCAGGAACATTCATTTCTTTAGCTTTTTCTTTACGAAAGTCTTTTAACCTATTTAAAATACTTTGATTATATTTATTAGCTAAACTACAATAGTCATTCGTATTATTTTCTAAAAAATTATTAGCTATTTTTAACATATTATTAGCATTTGTTAATAAATCTTTATCATAATTTGAAAGATCATGTTTAATATAATTAATTAACTGGTCTATTCTAATAGTATTTTTTCTTATCTCTAAAGGAGCCCTTTTAATATCCAAAATAGACTTTGAGTTAGCTAAAACAACTAAAGGTTTATACCATAAATTATCAAATTTTTTTTCATTTAAAATCGTTAATAAAGAACTATTTTTAGATAACCATCTTTTCTTTAAAATATCTTTATGTCTCATAGCTTGCGTATAAGGAGAATAAATAGCTTCCCTTATCTTTTTTCCTGCTAAGTCATATTCTCGTTGAAACTCTCCCTTATTATCAACATATATATTACCTATTAAGTTTTTACATTCAATGAGATATGTAAAACCTTTAGAAACAACCACAAAATCTATTTGGGCTTTTAAATCTTCATAAGAAATCGTAATATCTCTTAAAACATATAATCCTAAATTAGCGCATTTTAATTCATAAGCAATCGCTTCTTCACCCTTAATACCCCACTCTAAAAGTTTGATATCTTTAGCCAAAGATAAACTATTATTACTCTTTTGTAATTCTTTTAACTCATTTAATTGCTTTTCTAAATTACTATCTTCTTTTAAAAAGACAGTATCTTTAAAAGGCTTAAATATATTATCTAATATACCCATCATAAGACACTTCCTTCTTCTATTTAAATTATACATTACTTAAACCAAAAACACATCAGGTTTTTTATTAAAAGTTTGGTTAACATTAATAGAACTACGCTTACCAAAGGTTCTGGTAATCCTCTTAAAGTATAATAAAAGAAGACTATTTCTAATCATCTTCTATTGTTTCACATTACATTAGTTTTTGGTCTCACACAACTACATGAATTTGAACTCTTTGAATTCTTCATTTATGTTTCTTTTAACTTATCTATACCAAAACTAGTAATGTTAAAAATTTAATAATAACTAATTAAAGAAAATAACGAGATTCTTAACAAAAGAATTTACCAAAGCCAACATTTTCCAAATAATAATGTTATAAAAGTCTAAAATACTTATTTTCATGTTGATTATAAAATTCGACTAATTTTTTTAAACCTTCTTCAACTGACGATTTATTCATAAGAATTTTATCAAGTTTTCCATGTATTACAAAATTACGCATTTCATTGATACTACCATAACATGATTTTAATTCTTTGCTCTCTGTTGAATTTATTATATCATTTTCTTTTAAATATTTTATGGTCGTGAAAAAGCCAGGAACTTTTTTCAAGTCTTTTAATTCCTTATTATAATTTTCAAATTTCACAATATGTCTATTCTCTTTTATTAAATAATTTAAATATGACTCAAGAGAAATGGCTGAATAAATGATACAATTTAAAAAATCACGGTGGTTATAATAAAAAATAGCATTATTAAGAAAGTATAGCCAAACAATATCATTTCCTGATAATACATCTTTAAAATTTCCAACCTCACTTTTAAAGTTATTATCTAAAGCTAGAGAGGGTACAATTAATCCTTTTTGGTCAATAATTTTATGATTATTAGCGTCATATTCAAAGATAAATAACCAGCCTAAGCCACAATGTTCTATACATAAATTAACAATGTCATTTCCGTTCATAGTCATTGCATATTTATTTGCTAAAAAAGCTAGTATTGTTTGATATAACATTTTTACTTTTTTATCCAATTCTTGATCATCATTTTTTAAATAAGCATATTCATCATTTGTTAACTCAATGCATAATTTAAATCTACTAGATATAATAGTATATTTCTTTTTAATAGGGTTATAACTTAAAACGTTATTTATGCCTGGAACATCTTGGTCATCAACCCAGTGTTGACTTATTGTAAAAGAAATTTTTCTTTTTATTGCGTCCTCATTTTGATATCCATCAAGATTAACACATAATTCAAATTCATAAAAATCCGTATTAATATCTAATTTATAAGGCAGTGTCCCTGAAATAAACAATAATTTATTAAAATTAGATTTTATTAACATTTCATTTATATCCATTTCTTCATTTAAAAACATAATTATATTTCCTTTCTCAAATAAGTTTAGCAAAAAAAGTGATATCAAGAAACGTATAGTTCCAATCTGATAAAGAACACTAAAAAAATTTTGATTAAATAACTTGTAATGATTATACTAAAAAGTTATAAAATATTAAAGTTAAAAACAGGCAAAGTTTCTGAAAAATCAATCCATACTTCACTAATTTTAAAAAATGTCCTTTAACTATAAATAATCTAACGATTTAGTTGAAAACAACATAATAAAAGAAGACTGTTTCTAGTCCTCTTCTATCGATTCACATTTCATTAGTTTTTGGCATTAAAAACTATTTAACGTTGAGTTCTTTCCTCATAACAAATGTTGTTAAATCTATATATTTATTAAATTTATTGTACATTAATCATGTGCTTTCAATAAAAATCAGCATTTTTAAATTTCTTTATAAACATCTTCGATATTTTTTCTTTTACTGAACAAAACCTCATTTTCCTCTTTATAATATCCTGCGGTAATAATAATTGCAATTCTTTCACAAGTAGGAATACCTAGTTCTTTTTTTAATTTTTCTTCTTCAGCAAACGAATTTCCAGATTCAATGAAACAACTACCTATTCCATGTACATGCAAAGAATTAACAAAATTCATAGCAAGTAGGCCGGCATTAAAATAGCCTTGATTTCTTTCACCTTCGAAATACATAGAATTCATATCGTATGTAATTAAAAAATAATTTATATTCTTCAATTCGAAATTGCCCAATCCCATAGCATAATCTTCAACTATTTTTTTCATATTTTTATTATTTATAAAATAAATTTTACACATTTGTCTATTACATGCTGATGGTGTATGTATAATTGAAGAGATTACATCTTCAATTATTTTTTTATCAAGTTCTTTTTCTGAAAAGCATCTAATAGAATGACGACTATTAACAATATCTTTGTAATTTATATCATTAATAGAACTCATGATATCACGTAATTTAAGAACATGCTTGCCAAATGGAATATCAAAATTAGAAACATTATTTAAGGAATTTAAAAAAGTTTTAACCATAATGTATTCGTCTGCGTCAATCCATTTTTGTTTTTCGTAAAATTCACAATATTTTTTTAAACAACTAATGCCCAAAAAATATTCATAATTTAAATTTTTATCATTATTTTCAATATATTTTAAATTATCTATTAATCTTTCAACTTTCTCAACCCCAAATCTTCTGGGCTTTTTGTTTAGGAAGGCTTTTTCAAGGCCATGTACAATTAATAATATATCATATTTCTTTGTATTAATATTCTCATCTGATTCCAAATAGTTTTTAATAAAAAACTTTTTATCCCTTCTAAATTCTCTACATATTTTATATTTTTTTTTAATTTTTACCAAAAATTTAATTTTTTTCAAACTTTTTTTAATCATAATATACTTACTTACTTTCTTTCTTTATTTTTTTCATTAATATATTAATAATATTTTTATTTATAAAAACGGCATATACAAAAGCTAACATTAATCCTAAAATATGCATATATAAATTATTTAAATAGTATGTTATAACTATAATTAGCGTAACTATTAAAGTACAAATTATTTTTTTATAATTAAAAATAATTTTAATGTAATTTTTATTTATATCATTCAATCTATATATAGACATTATTACAAAAGATACTAGAGTAGATATAACAGCAGCATATAAACCAATAAATTTTATTAAAAATAAGTGAACAGTTAAATTTATCAAGGCGGAAATAACAGAGGTTTTCGCAACTGCCTTCGTATTTTTATTACCAATATAGACAGCACTTAATAAACCAACTATTACGTTAAACATTGAAGCAATAACCAAAATTGGAATTAAATTATAAGATGCATTATAATTTATATTAATTATAATATTAAAGACAAATGGTAAGCATGCAATGATTCCGAGTCCTATAGCGGAAAACAACGATAGTGCTATTCCGAAAACATGATTGAAAAATTTATCAATATCTTTTTCCTTAATAAATAAACTTATTGATTCTGTCCAACTTATGTTAAAAATATTAAACAGTGTTATATATACATTAGAAAATTTACTGGCCGCAGATAAGAGGCCGTTAGCAGATAGCCCTAAAATCAAAGAGACAATTACCCTATCAGAAACATTGAAAACCCACCATGATAGTTCATTAGGAATTAATGGAAATGAATATTTCCATAATTTTTTTACATACTTAATATTGAATAAAGATAAATGTAAATTTTTTAAAATTTTTTCTGAAGTAAACAAGTAAATAATTGCAGTAATTTGCCCAAATATATTTCCAAGAATCATCCCTTTTGCACCCATTTGAAATTTTAGCAAAAAAATTAAATTAAATAAAATAGTTGTACAAGCATTAATAAAACTTCCTATTGAATATGTAATATTATTTCCTTTTCCTCTAGCAATTTGTTGAAAAAGCGATACATATATATAACAGACAACATTAATAAGTAGCAAGTATACATACTCGTTTTTAAAAATTGGCGATAAGAACAAATATATAATTATAAAAATGCAACATTGAATGGTGACAGAAATAATTCCATTGGAAATTATTAAATTATTCTTTTTTTGATCTGTTCTGTTTTCCAATAATTCTCTAAAAATAGCCTGCTCTGCCTGAAAAGTTATTATAGGTAATAATAACATTGATAAGGTTGTCACTAAATCTACTGTCCCGTATTCTTCAGTTGACAAAACAGCAGTATATAATGGAAGTAGAAAAAATGTAATTAATTGTGTGCATATTTTTCCAATAGTTATTATAAAAGTATTTTTAAATAAGTATTTTTCTTTTGTCATAAAAACCTCTTTATAAATTCTGCTTTAAAAATTCAATTGAATCTTTTCTAATGTCTTCAATTTTTAAATTTATTTCTCCATAATCTATATGATTTTTTTGAATTTTGTCGCTATATATGTTTTTTTCTAAACCTAGGGAAACTAAGAAATCTTCAACTCTTTTTGGATTAGATGGATTTAAAATCGAAATAAATTGTTTATTTAAATTAACAGAAAAAGCTGTGCCATGAAAAGAATCTGTTAAAACTAGATTAGAATTATTTATAAGACTAACAAACCTTTCAGGAGTAACATTTGTGAGATGATAATCAACATTTTTCTTTTTTGAATTTGAAAAAGCAATATATACAATAGGAAGTTTATAAACTGATTTAACCTTTAACAAAATTTCAGAAATTTTATCACTAAAAGGCTCTAATAAATATAAAATTATATAATTCTTTGGTATTGTATTCAAAATGCTATCATCATAGCAATTATTTATCCAACCCTTTTTATCAATAAGCAATGTCGGATCACATACTATTTTACAATTTATTCCTAATTCATTTAATTGCTCTTTAGCAAATTTTTCCCTAACACTAATTGCATTAAAATCACGTAATTTATCTTTAATATATATCATTTCGGAGTCACTTAATTTATGACTTCCCATACTTGAAGCATATGAAATCTTCTTCTTTGCCCTAAAATCCAATAAATATGCGGGTTCAAATTTATTTCCCGTGATTGATGGATTCCATACTTGATCACTACCAACAATATAAGTATCAAATCGTAACTCTGAAATTTCCATACAATTTGTAACTTTTTGCGTTCTATCTAATTTATCAATAAAATTTTTAAAATTTTTATTTCTAATAAAGTATGACTTTAAAAATATATTACGTATTAAATCTTTAACATTATGCATCAATGTAAAATTGCTTTTATAGAAAAATAATTTATTTTCCTTTTCTTCATCTTTATTTACATAATCAATTATTTTACAATCATAGCCTATTTTTTTGATAATATATTGTGTTGCATAAACTTGCAGCATAGCACCATAATTATAAGATTTATGATATGTTATTAAACCTACTTTTTTCATTTTACCTCCTAAATAATTTTATTTTATAAATACAAAAGATTGTTGTATAGCAAAAAAGAATATCAAAAAAGAAATTAGAGAATGCCCCACGACAATAATATAAGGAATAACATGCAACAATTATATAATATAATATGTTCTTTTTTCCAAACTTTTCTGCAATTAATGTTATCACAAACATAAGTATTGGTACAAAAATCGTTGCTCCCAAAATGCCAAAATTAATAATTCCTTCTGCAACCGGATTAAATGCAAAACCAACATTCAAATTATTCTTTTCTTTAAATTGCTGTGACAAATCTTTCGGCTTATTTTTTAAAATGAATGACGGAAATAATTTCGTAAAAGAATCATAATAATAGGTTTTACCATAATTTAATTTTTCATTATAATTCAATAAAGCATTTGTAATTGTAAATGTACAATAATATTCTGTAGTTGAACTATATAATACATCGTTAATTGTATGATTAGAAAAAGAAATATCTTCCCTAATTGCTGCAGTATATAAAAACATTATAAAAAGAAAAGAAATAATCAAAATATGTTTAAGTTTGATTTTATTCACTTTAGTTGCAAAAAGCATTATAAAACCTATAAGAAATGCTACAAAAACACTTCTTTCACATGTCAAGAAAATACACCAATAAACTGCAATATTAACTATCCTAGTATAGAATGCAAAATTCTTTTTTTGGTTTTTAAATAAGAAAGGTAATACCAAAAATAATGAATACACAATTACATATAAATTTATATAATGACTTATACCACTATTCAAAACATCTCTTTTTTGCAAAGTTGATAAACTAAAAAATGATGTTCCACATAAAATCAGTTTAACTAAGCAATATAATGTCGAAAATAATGCAATAAAATCATAAATTGTCAGGGTATTATTTAAATTCAAAGTTTTAATTTTCAAATTCTCAACTCTAGTTTTTATATCAACAACTTTAATTTTATTAAAAGCAAATGAAAGTATATTAAAAATGCTGTATATATTTATATATATTTTTAATGCTTGATTCATTGTCATGGTATTATAATTGAAGTAATAATATCTTGGTGAATAATTATCCAGAACAAAAATTAATGGTCCAATAAATGAATAAGCAAAGAAAACACAACCATAAATAAAATTAATATTAAAAAAGCAATTTTTTATTTCTTTCATTCTTACAACAGAAACAATTATTATAAAGCAAAAATATAAAAAAAATAAAAGTAATCTCATTTTAATATTATAATCTACAACATTATTAAGTAAAACTATCAATAAACTGCCAAAAATCGACATAAAATTTATAAACATTTCATTTTTTTTCATTTGTCTTTTCCTTTTTTTTATTATAATTTATTAGATATATTTTTTGGTAAACATTTGGAAAATATCCCATACAAATAATTTGCATTTTTTTTCGAAAACTATAAATTTTCGAAATTAAAATTAATTTAAGATTATGTTTAATATCATGTTTTGTTTGGTCTATAACATTTTTATAACATTTTTGCTTTGAAACAAATATTTTGTTACAGCATGAAATTTCATTAAGAATATGATAAACATAGTATTCATTCTTTATTGATTTAACATTTTCACAAATAAAATTATACAGAAGCTTACTCATATATATATGATCTAAATCTTTCTCCTTAAATAATTGATTTGTAATTGAATCTCTCCGTTGCAAATAATAATAATAGCAATCTGGTGTATAAACAATTCTATTGCATTTATTAAATAGCCTTGCAGTCACTCCCATATCTTCATATAGTTTTCCAATAGGGTATAAGCAATCATTAGTAAATAATGTTCTTTTATACATTTTATTGACAGCATTTGGTGATACTCCAGATTTATAATCTATCATTTTAAGCAAGGCTTCTTTATTATTGTACACAAAATATTCATGAGTGAATTTTTCACTGATTGTGTCACCATCGTAGAAACACTTAATTCCACAAATTGAAATATCAGATTTTGTTTCTAATAAATTGTTTAATAAATTTTCAAACATATATTTTGAAACAAAGTCGTCACTATCGACAAAACATACATACATTCCTTTACATTTTTTTAGGCCATAATTTCGTGCAGAAGATAATCCCTCATTTTTCTTATGATATACCTTAATTCTAGCATCTTTTTTTGCATATTCATCTAAAATAGTTCCACTTTTGTCTGTGGAGCCATCGTCAACTAATAATATTTCTATATTTTTATATGATTGGCTTATAACACTATTTATACATTTTTTCAGGTATTTTTCAACATTATAAACCGGTATAATAATTGAAATCAAATTATCATTCATATATTTCCTCCATATTTTTCATGATTGAATTTCTATCAAAGTTGTTACTTTTAACTATATTTAACATATTCAATCGTTTATAATCAAGATTATCCTTCATAATATTAGCCCATTGTTTTGCCGAAGAAGAAAGACTAACAAAAATTAAATTTTCACTTATTTTCGCATCTTTAGGAACTGTATCTGATGCAAAGCACTTCAAGCCAGCAGCCTGTGCTTCAATCAAAACAATTCCAAGTCCTTCATACAATGATGGAAATAAAAATAAATCAAATGCTTGCAGATATTCATTAACATTTTTTACAATTTCAAAAATAAACGTATTTTTTTCAATTTTTAATTCTGAAAGGTTTTTCATTAAAACGTCTTTTGTTTCACCAGTACCTATTAGTATTAATTTAGAATTGGGTTCCATTTTCAAAAATTCTTTAAAAATATCAACTAAAAATACGTGGTTCTTTTGTAAAACAAATCTTCCTACGTGACCCACAACAATATCATTTTCTGCAATATTGAGTTCTTTTCTAATTTTTTTCCTTTTATTCAAATTAAATATAAACTTTTCTGTTTCAATGCCATTATTAATAATTTTTAATTTTTGCAACTTTTCTTTGAAACAAAAGGCTGCTGCATCATGGGAACAAGCTAAATATATATAATTTTTTTTGGTAAATAATTTCTTTACCAAAAAATTAACTAGTCTCTTCAAATAAAATTTATCATTGTCTATTCCTGTATTATGTGCATGACATATAATTTTTAAATCTAATTTTTTTATCAAATAAGCATAAAATAATCCCATACTGTTATACATATTAATATGGACTATATCATAATTACCATTTTTTATTGTTTTTTTAAAATTTATTATAGAAAATAAAGTTCTCTTGATTGGATTTCTAATAACAGATTTATTCATTGTAATTACTTTACAATTATTATTTTTTAATCTTTCGTCGTAAATATCTGTTTCTTTTTGAGATGTAACTATAGTAAACTTATATTTTTTTGATAATAACTCAACTAAATTCACTAAAAATGATTCAATTCCACCACTAGTCCATTTTTCACTATACAAGCATATATTTTTCATAGCCTTTTACACCTCCCTATTTTCGCATAATATTTTTCTAGTTTTTCAGCCTCTTTTTTTATATCGTAAATACAATTTTTTCGTATAAATTTAAATCTTTTGATGTCAGAATTTTTCAACCATATATCGATTGAATCATTCAAATTATAAAATTGAACATTATTAGATATATCAGCAATTTTAGGTACTTCTGTTGAAGCTATACATGGTAATCCATTTGCTTGTGCTTCAATTAGTACCATACCTAATCCTTCATATAAAGATGGAAATAAAAATAAATCCATTGCATTATACAATTCAGAAACATCTTTTCTTTGGCCTAAAAATTTTACTGAGTCTGATATACCAAGTGAATCAACTTTTTGTTTCATTTCATCCATTAAAGGTCCTTGACCTATTAATAATAAAACAGAATTTTTATTTTGCTTATGTACCTCATTAAATATATCAATTAAAAATCTATGATTTTTCTGTTCAACAAATCTTCCTACATGACCAATAACTAATGTATCTTCTTTAATGTTTAATTCTTTTCTTTTTTCTTTTCTTAGTTTTTCATCATATTTAAATTTATCTAAATCAATAGCATTGTTTAAAAGATAAACATTACCATTGTCATATTCTTTATTGCCAAATAACCATCTACCAGCATGTTCAGTACATGCCATATAATCTGTTGCAAATACTTTGCTAAATGGTCTTAATATTTGTTTCACCAAATTTTTCTTTTTCTCTTTTTTGTTAGTTGTACTATGACTATGGGCTATTCTTACTGGAACTCCAGCACACTTTGCCGCAAATAAACTAAAAACTGATAACGTGTTAATATGAGAATGAACTATTTTATAATTTCCTTCTTTTAAAATTTTCTTTAACTTTTTATGATATTTAAATATTTTTTGATAAGGTGGTATTAGTATAACTTTACCACCTAATTTTTCTATCTCTTCATAAGGAATATTTGTAGAATCTTCATCACATATAAAATCAAATTGTATTTTACTTCTATCAATATGTCTATAATAATTCATAACAACAGATTCTACTCCACCGCCAAGCCACTTGCCAATAATCTGAGCAACTCTTATTGGTTTATTATCCATAACATCACCTTCCCTAAAAAATCAGTACTACAATGATTGAAAATGCTTTATTTTGCACCCTTTTTAAAAATAACAGCCATAATAGTTGCAATAATACATTTTATATCCAATTTTAATGAGCAATTATTTACGTAAAAATACTCAAGTTCTAGTCGCTCTTCATATGTTGTATCTGAACGGCCATGACTTGCCCACCAACCAGTTATACCAGGTTTTACTGCTTCATATATTTGGTGATTACCATTATGAGCATCAAGTTCACCTTCTACAAGTGGTCTTGGTCCGATTAAAGACATATCACCTTTAAAAACCGCAATGAATTGGGGCATTTCATCGAGTGAAGTTTTACGCAATATCTTTCCAGCTTTAGTAATTCTAGGATCATTTTCAAGTTTTTGATTCTTTTGCCACTCTTTTTTATATTTTGGCTTTTTCAATAATTCTTTTAATACTTCATCAGCATTAGGAATCATACTTCTAAATTTATAAATATAAATAATTTTTCCATTTTTACCTATTCTTTTTTGTTTATAAAAAATACTGTCAAAATCACCCGTTAACATATAAGAAACTTTAACAATTAACGCTATTGGAATCATAGCAATAATTCCTATAATAGCCATTAAAACATCAAATAATCTTTTAATAAAAAAATACATTGTTCTATTTAAAGAAGAAATTAGCGTTTTTTCTCTATTTAAATCTATCGTATCTGCCTGATTATTCATTCTACCACACCTTACTACATACACGTTTTTAAGCCGAAAACATCATATCATATATTCTTATTTATTGACAAGATATAAAACCAAAACTGTAATAATATTGTACCATATAAATATCATCATGACATCCAAAAAAATGAACTTATTAAGAGTCCATCTAAATAACTAATTAAAAGGTAACCAATCATTATCATCTAAAATATCAAAACTTTTTAATTTTCGCCATCTCATATCATCAGGTTCAATTTTTTTCATAATATTTTCAATTTCTTTTGGAATACCAATATATAATTCTTTATCTTTTTCATAAAGATAAAGATAACCATTTAAAACTAATTGTAAATTAATATCACATTTATACTTTTTATCTTTTTTCTTTAAAACAATTAAAACATCAGAATAATTATAAAGATATTCATAAATAGCTTCTTTAAAAGAATCTTCAATTTCATCTTTTAATTTATCTAAATCTTTAACCCCATTAAAATATAATAGCTTTTCATAAACATCTTTAGGTAAACCTTGTAAATAAGAATCTAAAGTATCTTTAATAGGCTTTTCTTTTAAAACAAAATTTAAAGCAAAGGCTTCATCTTCCGTTCTTCCCCCTAAAGAAAAATATCTTAAATCTTTAGAAAATAAGTTTAATACTTCAACTAATTTTTTGTTTTCCTTTTTCGTTAACTTAAACTCTTTAGTTAAATCATCAGTTAATGTATTTATAGAATCAGGTTTAAGTAATAATTTAAACATTAAAGACATTGTAGATACTTCCCCTATTTTAGGTGATACCATACTAAGAGAAGAAAAAAAGTTTATCAATTTTATATAATAACTTTCTAATTTACCTAAAGTTAAAATAACAGGATTTAAATCTTTTAAAAAAGATAAATCATCAGGTCTTTCTAAAGAAGAATCAACATAATATTCTTTATTGTTATATTCTAACAAATATTCTTTCCCATAATTTTCTTTTATAAATTTAATAAGATTCTTTTCAGATATTTTAATACAGTAAAAATCATCTAAATAATATTTTAAAATATCTAAAGAAAGAAAACCATAAACTAAACTTAATAAAGTAATAATCTCTTCTATACTATTTTTTTCAATCTCTTTTTTCTTCTTTAAAGAAACATCTTTTTTAAACAGTTTTATAATCTCCGTAGGGGCAGTTACTTTTAAACCATTTTCTTCATAAACAAATATAATGCCTTGATTTAAAATATTTAACTCTAATTTATCAGAATAACCTTTTTCCTCTATTTCATTAAATATATATAATTGAGTAGAACTCATTTCTAGAAAACACTCACGAGCCTTTTCTAAAACTTTTTCTGTTAAACTTTTAACAGTTTTATTATTACCTCTTAAACAATAATTACTAAATAAATCATTTTGATTATCTTTTGTTAAACAATCAAACATATCCTTAAAAGTTCCTTCAGGCTTTTTTACTGTCAAAAATTCTTTTGTAACCTTATCTTTAAACTCATCACTGTCAAAATCTTCTAATAACATTCCTAAATCATTTAAATTAATATTCATTCATAGCACCATCTTTCATAATAAAAATAACATAAAACTATCTAATCATCAAATAAAAGAGATATTTTAAATTGCTTAGTTACTATTCACGGATTTTTAAGCCATAAAAAAATATGGCATGCAATTCATTTAAGAATTTACACACCACATTCTACACCGTCCTTATATCTATTAATACGACTCATTTACTATCACAAAGACTTTGTCCAAACTTCTCTTTGTTTAAGAAGTTTGGACTTGAACTGAAGCTTTATCTTACGGCTGAAGTCTTCCTAATTGTTCTTTTCTTTCATCGGGCTCGGCTGGTCATAAACCGAGAGCGGCGAGCCTCCATCATTCACGCTACCCAATTTCGTATGGATTTTCAGGTGTTCCTTCACCGCCTAAAATCGACGTAGAGGGTATCAGATATACCGAAGGCCGGACCACACCAGCATAGTGCACATCGTCGCCTTGGACATTGCCGGCAGTGTAGACATCGAACGCAACGATAGCATACGAAGAGTCCGCGGCCGGAGAAATTGTCCATTGACTATTGCTTGAATTATAAAGCCAATCATTATTTTTACAATCACTTGCACTGTCCCAGTTATATAGCTCTTTATTTAAGCAACTTGTGCGGGTGCTTGTACTTCCGCCACTCGTGGCATAACCGTAATCGCTTGGATACATTAAACCAATTTTACCTTTCCATGTCGTTGTTCTTTCTACTGTATCATTACAACTATTGCCGGACGTACATATTTTTCCATTATTGCTACTTCTTTCGTAACTATAAAAATGACTTGCTAATCCATTACTTGCGGATTTCCAAGAATTTGTACCATTTGTTCCCGTGTTCCATACAACATCGTCAATCAATGCTTTTAAAGTTCCTTTTAAGCCACTACTTGTAAAATTGCAAGAGGCTAAATCATAAATTGAAAGATTGTAACAATAGCCAGATTTACCATTGTAGTATAACGAACCACCAACACTTTCACTTTCATAGCCTGGATTTAAAAGTTTCATTAGGTCAGCCTGGCTCCATTCATTGACGACATAACTATGATTTTCTGATGACTCTGAAATATCCCATGAATATTCTCCTATTGACTCATTTCTTATCAATTTTATTCTTGTTTCTTTTTTTCCTGTGCCATCATCTATATTATTCATAAGACCTATAATACGCCAGTATTCATCATCTATTTTGACATAGTTGCAAGGATTTGCCCCAACATATCTTAAATTGTTATCACTTGTGCCATCATAGGCTAAAGTATAAGTACAACTATCACTTGTTTTATCTGGAACTGTATAGACATCTGTTGATGAAGTGTCTGCCCCACTTACTAATGTTGTAATTGTTTCAGTTGCTGTTGGTTCTACTGTAGTTGCATTAGCAAGTACATTAACACTGGCTAAAAACTTTTGACCTTGTACTTCATTTCCTGCAGTTTCATCTATCCATAAATAAAGGTTAAAGGTTGCGGTATCATTTTCATTTTTTAAAGTGCCTTTTTGAAGGATAATAGATTCATTTAAAGTATCTCCTAAAATATTTTCCGTTTGTAAATATGCTAAATCGGTATTTATATTAGAGGCTACGGAAGCATAAGTTCCTAAGTTTACACCACTGGTTGGAACATTAGTTCCGGTTGTAAAAGCAAACTTAATCTTACTTTTATCTATTGTTGCGGTTTTTAAAGTGTTTAAAGTAATAACATAATCTGCTGAAGTATTACAAGTGTTTTTTATTGTAAATTTATATGGTGTTTGGGTTAACCCTTTTTGATCACTCATTGGATAAGTATTATTTAAAGAAATTGGTTTTGAAAGTTCTTCTAAGGCAACATCAAAACAACCAACACTTAAAATGTTTTCTTGTCCTTCATATGTTGTTAACCATAAAGCATAACTTTGAACTAAAAACAAACTCGCTATGATTAAAAAAGCTACTACCACCAAGCTTATCTTATATCTTAATTTCATATTCTTCCCTCGTATTCTACTCTATTAAAATTATATATGTTTTACCTAGGTAAATCAAGGATAATTTTGAAACCATTAAAATTTTTTAGAATGAAAAAAAGGCTTTTTGAGCCTTTAACGCATTTTTCTTTTCACATCATCCATCATCATATTCGCGTTATCCATTGCTTTATTAAGCATTTTGTTAGTTTTTCTAGAAACAGATGGATTAGAAAGACAATAGGCAGATACACCCATGCCAGCCGTCATACCTATTAATACGCCTGTTAACATATTTTTCATTTTCTTCACCTCAAGTTTAATATGGTTTTAAACTTTGAAATTATACATCAACTTTTCTTTTAAGCCTGTTTTACGATTTGTGGCATAATCATTATAAACACTCATCATGAAAGCTTCTTTTTCACCAATAATCACGAGACTTTTTTTAGCTCTTGATACTCCTGTGTAAATGAGTTTATTGTAAAGCATTTTATAGTAATTTTTGGTAACTGGTAAAATAACATGAGGAAATTCGCTACCTTGACTTTTATGAATCGTCATGGCATAAGCATGTTTAATACTTTGTAAGTCTTCTGTTTTATACACGACTTTATTACCATCAAAATCAATCGTAACCTCATTATGTTTATAAGGATTATCTACTTCTTTAATAGAATCAATATAACCAATATCGCCATTATAAACATTGCAATCCGGATTATTGATAAGTTGTAAAACTTTGTCTTTTTCCCTGTAAACAACATCAAAGTATTTTAATTCCTTTTTAGTCTCGTCGTGAGGATTAAAAAGCTCTTGCAATAAGACATTTAAATTATCAATGCCATTTTCTCCCTTATACATAGGGGCCAGAATTTGAACATCTTCGACTTTTAAACCTTTACTTTGACTTCTTAAAATAATTTGTCTTATCATTTCTTTTAAATTCTTTGCTTCACAAGGAAGAAAATTATAGTCATCTTTCTTTTCCAAAAAAGATTCACTTAAATTCTTTTCTTTAATTTCTTTGGCTAAAATAGGAATATAAGAATTCTCACTTTGTCTATAAATCATATCTAAGGATGTATAAGGAAAAAGTTGAGAAGTAACTAAATCATTTAAAATCAAACCAGCTCCCACACTTGGAAGTTGAAAAGTATCCCCAACAAAAACAATTTGACTTGATTCGGGTATACCTTTTAATAAAGAAACAAATAAATATTCATCAATCATACTAGTTTCATCAACAATAATGAGTTTTTGATAATTTTTATTATATTCGTTAATTTGAAAATCATTCGTATCTTTATTCCATTTTAAATATCGATGAATGGTAGAAGCGGGTAAATGGGTGCTTGTCGAAAGTTTTTTAGCCGCTCTTCCCGTCGGGGCTAAAAGAGCTATTTGGCTAGAAACTTCTAAAGGAGAAAGTTTATATACTTCAATAAATAGTCTCGTAATAGCATTTACAATAGTTGTTTTACCAGTACCTGGACCTCCCGAAATAATCGAAACAGGATTTTGTAAAGCCGTCATAATCGCGGTTTCTTGATCTTTATTATACTTTACCTCTAAAACATCTTCTAAATAGCCTAATTTTTCTTTTAATCCTTTAATACTTTTCTTAGGATATGTACTCATTCTTTTTAAAATATGAGCAATATCACATTCCATATCATAATATTTTTTTAAATAAATATTATCTTCTTCAATGATAACATCTTTACTATTTACTAATTCATCTAAATATTTTTCTAAAGTATCATCCTCTAAAAGAATTTGAAATTCTTTTTTTACTTTTTCTTTTACTTCATCTAAATAGTAGTAAGCGTCTCCGCTTTCTCTACTCTGTCTTTCCATCGCTTCTTTTAAGCATTCTTTAATACGTAAAGCATCATCAGCCTCATGAATTTTTAAATAAATGGCATCTAATTTATTAAAAGGAATAAATTCTTTAAAAAGGTAAAGATTCTGTTCTACAAAAATCATGGTTTTGTCTTGATAATGTTTAATAAGTTTAGTAGCTTCATTCATGGAAAAGCCTAAATTTTTTAATTTAATAATCGTATCATCGACTTCAGAATAAGATAAGACACTTATATAAATAGCTTCACATTTTTTAGGAGTCATGCCAGGCACTAAAAATAAATTTTCTTTATTTTCTTTAATAAGTTTTAAGGCATCTTCTCCTAAAGTAGCAACAATTTGTTCCGCGGTTTTAATACCACAGCCTTTAATTAAAGGACTGGCTAGAAAATCAATGACACCATCTTTTCCTTCAGGTAATTTTTTTTCATAAGTTTGAAAAGAAAATTGCATCCCATATCTTTCATGACGAATATAACTACCTTCTAAAATATAAGTATCTTCTGTATTTTGTTCCGCCATCATACCTGTTATAGTAACACTTTTACCTTCTAATTCTTTTAAAAGTTCGTCATGAGCTTTTTTAACTCTGAAAACAGCCACTAAAAAACCAGACTCACTATTAAAAATAACATTTCGAATCTTACCTTCTATCTTTCCCATAAAATTCCATCTTTCTTTACTTATTTTTATAAAAAAAGCCACTATCCGAGGATAATGACTCATATAAACTTGAAATAATCAAGTTACTATCTTTTTGGTAGCGGGAGAGAGACTTGAACTCCCGACCTACCGGGTATGAACCGGTCGCTCTAGCCAGCTGAGCTATCCCGCCAAAAGAACAAGATGATTATAACAAAATATTTCCTGTCATGCAAGTCTTATTTTGTTTTTTTCTTGTCATAGTATTTTTTATTTAAATATTTAACTTTTACGCCTTTTTCTAAAGCAAACATTTTTTTAATACCATCTGGTAAATTTTTCTTGTAAACTTTCATATGCTACCTCCGACAAAAGTGATTATACCAAAATTTATTTTAAGAAACAAGTCTAAATCCATCTTGCTATGGATATTCTCCGCGTTGAATTTTCTAAATAATTATCAAAAATATGTAAAATGCTATAAACAATAGCTTTTAAGCTTTCAAAGAAAGACAAACCTTTCTTAATTTTGACATGAACTATCTCACATCGTAGTTCTCTTCTAAATTGATAGTCATCAATATATCTTCCTAAAACATAATCAATTTCAGTGACACTTTTTACTTCACTTTCATCTTCTAAATTAATTTTAAATATATAGTCACGGTAAACCGTTATTAGTTTTGCAGTAATTTGGTCGTCTTTCGCATAGTCAAAATTGACAATACGATTAAAATTAGGACACTTTGCAAGTATTTCTTTTCCTTTTTCGTTCATTGTACCACCTATCCTTTACTACTCTTAAGTAAATGTTACAACAAATGATGGAAAATAGCAAGGAAAATTGCTATAATGAAGCTAGAAATGAGGCTTTGATATGAAAAAGAAAAAGCGATTAAAATTAAAGAAAAAAGTTTATTATTTTGGTGCCTTTATTGTCTTTTTAATAGTCGGTATTCTTCTTGGTATCAACTATTATAATGACTATCAATATAAACAAACAAATGAATACAAACTTTTAGAAAAAGGCTATAGTTTAGAAGATACTAAAACTATTTTTGCAAAACTTAGTGAAACAGAACAACAAAAACTGATTGATAATGATAAAGATGATAAGATTATTAGTCTTTTAGAGCAAAAATATTTCTTAGAAAAAAACTTAGAAGACTACAAAGAATATATCAATAAAAATAATGAAACCGATTATGCCAAAGTAATTTCTATTGTGAATGTTCACGCGAATCATAAATGGTACCAACTAGAACTTAATACCAATGAAGATTTAGAGATGCTTATGAACGTCAATAAATTTTACGCTTTAAGTGAAACTTATACACCCGAAAATTTAAAAAATATTGATCTAACTTATGCTTATGACGAGGAAGGTAAAAATAAACTTATAGATTATGCCTATGACAAATTTTTAGAATTATGGCAAGCAGCCAATGACCAGGGATTTTATCTGATGGTAACCTCTAGTTACCGAGATTATGAAAGTCAAAAAGAAATTTATGACTACCGGGTATCTACCTGGGGTGAAAGAAAAGCTGATGAAACAGCCGCTCGTCCCGGACACTCTGAACATCAAACCGGTTTAGTTATTGATATGACCAGTAAAACAGAACCCTTAGCCGATAGTTTTACGGACAGTAAAGCTTATGAATGGTTAAAAGAAAATGCTTATAAATATGGTTTTATTGAAAGATACCCAGAAGGAAAAACTTATTTAACAGGCTATAATCCTGAATCATGGCATTGGCGTTATGTTGGTTTAGAAGCCGCTAAAACAATGCATGATGAAAATATTACTTTTGATGAATATTATGCATTTTATGTTGAAAAATAATTAGGACGTTAAAATACTTTTCACAATGGAAAGTATTTTTTCTTCGTCTTTAGAAGTAATAATATACCACCAATCTTGATAATTAAATCTCGCTTGGTAATAAATTTCACTACCTGTTCTAGTATAACCTTTCGTTAAAATAAGAGAATGACCATTTATCAAAGAAGATTCTCTATTAATTGAAGAAGAAACATTAAAATCAAATGTCATACAGCCAAAAGAAATACCATCTAGTTCTTCATTAGAAATAGTAATACTTAATTTAAAAGCCTGTTCATCATAATAATTATTATAATAATCATTATTAATAAGTTGATAAATTTTCAATTGAGGTTTTGAAATATCTATTAATTGCCCTCTTATAAAATCATTTGATTCACTTTTATAATTATTTAATAAACGATTAAATTCTTCATTTTCTTCTTCGTTCAAATTTTCTTCAAAGCGACTAGTTGTATCTACCATTCCGGTGTTTTCTGCAGTTACACCTCCTTCATTCCAAACAATCTTATCTTCAAAATAGTTTTTCTCTACTTTATAGAAGAATAATAAGCCAATAACCAAAACAAGCACAGCACTACTTAACACTCCATTTTGAAGATGTTCTTTTTTATGTTTTTTCTTCATAATCATTTGATAATTTTGACTTTGTGAATTTTTCATTGTAAAACTCCTTTCAATTCTTTAAGGGTTCTATAAATATCATTTTTCACTTTCGATAAAGAAATATTTAAGGTAGTAGCAATTGATTCTAAACTAAGTCCATAATAATAAAGATAAAAAGCTTTTTGCACTAAAATATCTTTAGTTTTTAGATAATTATAAATGGTTTCTAAATTCATTTTTTGTAAAACCCCATCATAAGTGTTATTGGTACATAAACCTAAATCTTCATTAAGTGGTAAACTATCCTTTAGTTTAAATTCTTTTTTAATAAGATTCCACCCTACTTTATAAAGATAAGCTTCTTTATCTACGATTTTCTTTTTCTTTAAAATCTTAAACATTTTTAAATAAGCTTCTTGTAAAATATCATCGGTATTAGAAATATTAGGAATATTTAAAATAATAAAGCGATAAAACTTTACATAGGTTTGTTCATAAAATTCATTAAATTCTTGCATATTTTTCACCCTTCACTAAATAAGAGTCTTAAAATGAAAAAAAGTTTCAAACTATTGTAAGAAACTACTAATATGAACCGTACTAAAGTTAGAATTATCCATAATATGATTCAAAACTTCAACCGTATCATCAATCATCACAAAATACTTATCTTCTAAATTAGGATGTAATTCTTTAATTTTATTCATAACATCTAACTTTTCATCATTATTATAAACAAGGTAAACATGATCTTTTAAAATGCCATAATGTTTTTCTAAAAAAGATATTTTTTGTTCGTATTCTACCTCGTTATAAACCCTTGTAGCAACATAAATATGTTCTTTATTTCTTTTTTGGATAAAATCTTGCATACTAATAATTGGACGCATTTCATCATAGAAATTGTGGTTTTGTAAAGCTTTTTCCCACATTTCATCATTGTAAAAATAATGGGTATATTCACCAAGTTCTAGTCTTGCTAAAACGCCATCCACATCAAAAACATAAATAGTTTTAGGATATTCAAATAAGTCTTTAATTTTACTTTCTTTCATTACTATCACCTTTTCTTATATTAACAGTTATTTTCTTAAATTACTAGAAAAAAGAAAAAAAAGCACTCTTTTTCGAATGCTTTATAACCAAACACCATAGGTAATGGCTGCCATAGCAAGAATTAAACCAACCACATAGAATGCTTTAACAATATCAGTTTCACTGTAACCTAGTTGTTCAAAATGGTGATGTAAAGGCGCCATTTTAAATACTTTACGATGAAATTTACGAATAGCTATAATCTGAATCATAGAAGATAAGGTTTCTACGACAAAGACACCACCAATTAAAGCTAAAGAAAGTTCATGTCTTGTAATAATAGCCACTGTCGCCATCGCAGCGCCTAAAGATAAGCTTCCTAAGTCTCCCATGAATACTTTAGCAGGATTGGAGTTGAAAAGTAAGAAACCAAGTAAAGCTCCAACTAATACAAAACAGAAAATAGCAACTTCTTGATATCCTTCCATCCAAGTGGTATTCCAAGTGATGATACCAAATGCGACAAAGGCAATCATCGATAATCCCCCACAAAGGCCATCTAAGCCATCCGTGATATTAACGGCATTACTTGTTCCGACCAGTAAGAATAAAATAAATAAGCCAAAGGTCCATCCCATCGGTAAAATAAGATTTAAAGATGAAATTTTTAAAACTGGTTCCCCACCATTTTTCATAAAGATATAAAAGAAAATAAGAGCAATCACCATTTGAATTAAAAATTTAGTAGAAATGCGTAAACCTTGATTATTATGATATTTTACTTTTAACCAATCATCAATAAAACCTAAGAAAGCATACGCTAAGAAAACAAAGAGTAAAATAATTAAATTGTGATTTAACTCAATACTGCCTCTTAAGTAAAGAAGGAAAAGAGTTAATAGTACGGGGATAATAAAGATAATGCCGCCCATTGTGGGAGTTCCCTCTTTTTTCAAATGTCTTTCACCAATTACTTGGCTGACATGTTGTCTAAAATTTATCTTTTTTAATAAAGGAATTGCAATAATTCCGGTTATAATTGCAAAAATAAAACCTAACATCATTGCTAACGCTGTTTTTGCAAGAATAAGCATATAAAATCACCTACCTACCCGTATTATACACTAAAATTATAAAAGACGTTTTTTTTTACAATTATCTTGACATAATTAGACACTTAGCCAAGCATTAAAGAGACTGTTCCATTTTCTTTAACATAAGAATTACCACTAGGACTTTGATACAAAACATGTTCTCCTTCCCCTGAATATTCTATTTGAAAGCCTTGTAAACTTTTTTTTGCTTCTTCCTTAGTTTGTCCAACAACATCCGGAATTTTATAATATTTGGTATCGTTCCAATTGTATTCTCTTGGCATGACTTCGTCAGAACTTTCAATATTTAAAACCGAGATAGCGGTTTCTAAAATAGATTTAGCAATAGGAGCTGCCACGACTCCACCATACTGAGTGACTCCTTTCGGGTTATCAATAGCGACATAAACAACTATCTTAGGGTCATCGGCAGGCATAAAACCAACAAACGATAAAATATAGTTGCCATCTAAATAATGACCATCTTCCACTTTTTGGGCGGTTCCAGTTTTACCACCTACTCGGTAGTTTTCAATATAAGCATTTCTACCTGAACCATTAGCCACAACGCTTTCTAAGGCAAAACGAGCGAGTTTACTACTTTCTTCACTAATGACTCTTCGTCTTAAAACGGGTTCATTTAATTTAACAATAGATTGGGTTTCCGGTTCTTCTAAGCTTTTTACAATGTATGGCTGGTATAAATAGCCATTATTAATAACTGCTGAAACCGCGGTAACTTGTTGAATTGGGGTAACACTGATGCCTTGACCAAAACTTGTTGTGGCAAGTTCAACTGGTCCCATTCGGCTCGGATTAAACAAAATACCACTTGATTCCCCATTTAAATCAATACCTGTTTTTTCCCCGAAGCCAAACTTATTAATATAAGACATTAATTTATCAACTCCGAGCTTATTTCCGAGTGAGACAAAGCCTGGGTTACAGCTATTTTCAACCACGTTTAAATAAGTCTGGGCTCCATGACCCCCACTTTTCCAACAATGGATGGTTGCCCCATCTATCGAAACAGAACCGGAATCATAATAAGTATCTTCAAATAAATTCACAGTCTTTTCTTCTAAGGAAGAAGCAAGCGTCATTATTTTAAAAGTAGAACCAGGTTCGTAAGTCATCCAAATAGGTAAATTACGGTTAATCGTGGTCGTGTCATAATCTTGATAATTATTCGAATCAAAATTAGGACGTGAAGCCATAGCTAAAACTTCTCCCGTATTTGGGTCCATCGCTAGAGCAATCGCATGTTCCGGATTATATTTCATCACTGCATTATCCAGTTCTCTTTCGGCAGCCAGCTGTAAATCAAGGTCAATAGTAAGTGTCAAGTTGACACCATTTTGAGGTTCTTCATAAACTTCAGATAACTCCAAACGATTTCCTTTACCATCCGAAAAATATTTTATAGCGCCATTTTCACCTGTTAAATATTTATCATAAGTAAGCTCTAAACCAGATAGCCCTTGATTATCAATGCCAACATAACCTAAGACATGGGATAAAACCGTACCATAGGGATAATATCTCTTACTTTCTTTTACCAAATAAACGCCGTCAAAATGAAGTTCTTCAATTTTAGAAGCAATATCATAAGAGAGTTGTCTTCCCTCCGGATGAACTCTTTCAATACTTGTCTTTTTTGCAACATGAGCGAGCATATCATTATAATCACTATTTAAAATTTCACTTAGTTTTTTCGCTACTTCTTCCGGATTTTTTATTTGATTAGGAATAAGCACCAATGAAGTTGTCGTAAGATTTGTAGCTAAAACACGCCCCTTTCGGTCATAAATTTCTCCCCGATCAGCCCCGATAGGAAGTTTTCTACTCCATAAACTTTCTGCTAAAGAACTTAATTTATCATAAGAGAAAACCTGGATATAAAAAACTCGACAAATAATAATAAATAACAAGCAAAAAATTAATAAAAAGAAAAACCTTATACGTGTGTGTATATTATCAAAAAACATTGACCTCACCCGTTAAAGTTTATGCTAAAATTTGATTTTTCTTTCTAAAAAAGTTCCTCTATTTTCTTGATAATCTTTTAAGTATTGTTTCAAAAAATACATTTTATCAATATCTTCTTCGAATACTAAATCACAAAATTCTAAAGCTTTGCTTAAATTAATATAACGATATAATAAGGTTTTCGCTTCTGTTACAGGGTGCGTTTTCAGTTGATATTCTAAATATTCTCTATCTACCTTACCCGTTTTAGCAGCTTGTAAAAAACAAACACCTATATTTACATTATTTTGACATATCACTTCATTTATCGTCCCATTTGGACTTCTAAATTCAATTGTATTACGCACTTTATTAGTATTTAAAGCATCAAACATAACATTGTATAAACAAAGAGCATTTCCGTGAGTATAAGGAAAAAAAGACATAACTTTTCCAACAAAAGGTAAAGTAATTATTTTATCTACTGAGTTACTTAATAGTGGCGCGATAGGACTACTATATTCTTTAAAAGTCATTCTTTCTTTTACACGTTCTCCATAAAAAAAGCGAGTCATAATATCTTCATAATGAGCATACATCAATAAAAAATTTTGCCAAGCCTCTAGATCATTTCCTAAAATAGGTACCCCAATATGAAAATGTGTTCCAGCATGAATATATGGATTTACTTTCTCTTTTTGTAGCTCTTGTAAAACTTCTTTTAAATTTTGCCAATCTTTTTTACGGTTATACATGATAGGAGTATTAATTTCTATCCCTCTTGTTAAAGAGGTGTCGTTTTTCATTATCCATCCCGGATAATTTTTCAAAAAATCTGCCAAGGGATAAACTTTTGCTTTTTCAACTTCTATTTCTATTCCCATAGAAATATCCGTTTTAAAATTTAAAAGTTCCCGATATAAAAAAGGAAATTTCTCGACTTCGTTTAGCATTTCTTTCAATTTGATTCCCTTTAATTTAGATAGATTACTCATCAGAATTTCTCCTTTTTAAAGAAAATTCCTTTTCTACCTCGCCGTTATTTTCAAATAATTGTAAATCATTTTTCTTGATTTCTAATAATTCTTTTAAAAGTTCATACTGTTCTTTTTGATATTCTAAAGCATAATTCATCTCCGCGGTTAAGCTTCCTTCGATTGCCTCCCCATAACGGGTACTATACCATAAACTTAAAAGATAACCACTGTAGAAAAAACTGATAAAATAAAAACCTGTCCATAAAATATTTTCTCCGAGAGATTCTTTGCCTTCTTTTTTTAAATCTTCAAAAATCAATTCATAAGGATAATCAAGAATATTTTTATTTATTTTTTCTATCTTTATCTCAGGCTCTACACGATCATCAAAAATAAAAGGCGTTACTTTAAAGGCATGTTGACATTCAAAAATAAAAGCGGATGTAAAAAAATATGGCCATAATTTATTTAGCTTTCGTAAAAATTTTATTAATTGCAAACGATTATTAACTTTAAAATTGGCATACTTAGGATGACGTAAAGCAAATTCAATTTTTTTAATATCTTCCGTAAATTCTTTTTTCCAATCTCCACTTGTCATATAAATCTCCCTCAAATAATTGTAGGGTTTATTATAATGCTATTTTATTTTTTAATCAATCTTATCTCCTTTTAAATTTCTAATAAAACCATTTAAAGTTAAATAAAGTAAGCTTCCCGTATAATCTAGTAAAACATCTAAAAAAGAAGAACCACGGTTTTCAACGAACAATTGATGAAATTCGTCGGTACAAGCATAGAAAAAGCAAAAAAGCATGACAAGCATAAACTCCCAAGCTTCAACTTTACGATATTGCTTCAATAAGTTTAAAGTTAAAATACTTAAAATGAAATATTCGGTAAAATGAGCTAGCTTTCTTAAAATACTTACCAAAATATTAAAATTAGAAACAGCTAAATTATTTAAAATAGTCTTTAAGACATTATTGGATAAATCACTACTAACACTTCCCGGTTGATTAGAAAAATAGAAAATTAAAATTAACCAAAAAACAAATAAAACCCATGCGGTTATTTTCTTATACTTCATAAATAAACTTCTTTCTAAAACATCAAGATTATATCTAAATTAAAAATGTAAAGTCAATCTTTTACAAAAGATTTTGTTCTAAAAAACTAAAATAAGTATTATTCCCTATAATAATATGATCTAATATAGGTATAGAAAGAAGCTCTCCTGCTTCTTTTAACTTTTGGGTAAACTTTTTATCTTCCAAACTAGGAGTTACATTACCACTAGGATGATTATGCACAATTATTATTTTGATAGCGTTGTTTAAGATTGCTTCTTTAAAAATATCTCTTGGATGAACAATACTTTGATTAGCCGTCCCCATAAAAATTATTTTCTCTTTAATAACTTCATTTTTGCTGTTTAAAAAAAGAGCAAGTAATTTTTCCTGTTCCTCAAATAAAAAGTAAGAACCATAATAAAAATATACATCTTTTGTTTCATGAATTTTCTTTAAACCTGTTATATTATTAACATTTATTTTTTTACCAAGTTCAATGGCTGCCATTAATGAAATAGCTTTAGTTTTTCCAATGCCTTTTAAACGAGTTAAGTTAGATAGCCGTAAATTTCTTAGACCTTCTACACAGCCAAGTTCATTATAGAGTCTTACACCCAAGTCTTTCGCCGATTCTTCTTTACTACCAGTCTTAATAATGATGGCAATAAGCTCGGGAATTGTTAAGTTTTCAACACCTCGTAAAATAGCCTTTTCTCTTGGTTTTTCTTCCTCAGGTAATTCTTTAATCTTAAAGCTCATTTTTCACCACTTCTTTCAATACTTTTTCGTTTAATGTTTTAATGGTCTCTACATCACTCGTTTTTTGCAACAGTAAATTATATTTTTCTAAGTTATCAGCATCATAAGAAATGATCATTTGTTTTTTATAATAAGAAATATTTTCCTTTTTTAAATACTCTTCTATTTTATAAAGACCCGTTTCTTCTTTAGAAACACCAGCTAACACATAATAAACATCGTTATTTTGATAAATAATTGAGCCTTTGACACTTTGCTTTTTTTCGAATGCATTATCATAATTTTTAAATATTCCTAACTGCAATACAAACATATTTTCTTTTTTTGAGCTATGTTTCGAAGACATAGATAAAGTAGGAAGAGCAAGAACTGCTCCAACGGCAATAGCCATTAAAATTATCAAAATTTTCTTTTTCATATTTGCCTCTTTTAAAGAGTACCATAAAACAAACTATTTTCTTGTCGAAGAAAAGAATATTTCTCAAACAAAATAAGTATATAAAAGATATTTTGGATAAGCAATAGATATATCAACATGAAAAAAATTGCAATTTCTCGCAATTTAAACAACTAATTCACCATCTAAACTAAAACTTTTAGCATCAGTAATCTTAACATTAACAATTTTACCAATCGTGTCTGTTGGAGCTTTAATATTTACAAGTTTCATGGTATCAGTATAACCATAGACTTTAGTACTATCTTTTTCACTTACGCCAAGAACAAGAACAGAAACGACTTTACCAAGTAGTTTTTCATTGTTTTGTTTAGAATAATAATTTACTCTTTCATTCAAACGATATAATCTTTCTTCTTTTTCTTTTAAAGGAGTCTCGTCTTTCATAAGACTAGCTGGAGTACCCTCTCTTGGACTAAAGATAAAAGTATAGGCCCCATCAAATTGACATTCTTCCACGATATCTAAAGTATCTTTAAAATCTTCTTCTGTTTCACCAGGAAAACCAACAATAATATCTGTGGTAATAGCTACATTTGGAATTTGTTCTTTCATTTTATGGAAAAGTTCTAAGTATTCTTCTTTGGTGTATCTTCGGCCCATAAGTTTTAAAATTCTGGAAGAACCGCTTTGAATAGGTAAATGAATATAAGGCATAATGTTATCATATTTACTAATTACTTCAATCATTTTATCAGTAAAATTCCAAGGATGACTAGTAACAAAACGTATTCTTGGAATACCTGTTTTAGCAACAGCTTCTAGTAAATCAGAAAATAACACATTTTCTTTTAAATCATGACCATAAGCATTAACATTTTGTCCTAATAAGGTTACTTCTTGATACCCATCTTCTTTTAACTTTTCTACTTCTTTAACAATTTCTTCTAATTTTCTAGAACGTTCTTTACCTCTTGTATAAGGTACTATACAATAAGTACAAAATTTATCGCAACCATAAATAATATTTACCCAAGCATTGATACGACTAGCTCTTTTATAACGGATGTTTTCAATGACATCTCCTTGTTTACTAAAGACTTCAATATCTTGTTTAGATGAAGCACAATCTAAAAGATATTCACCAAGTTCATGAATATTATGTGTTCCAAAAACAATATTGACATAAGGATGTCTTTCTTTTATTTCGGAAACTATTTTTTCTTCTTGGCTCATACAGCCTCCGATAGCTAAGATAACATCAGGTCTTTCTTTTTTTAAGTGTTTTACTCTTCCTAAGTAACCAAATACTTTATCATGGGCATTTTCTCTAATAGCACAAGTATTTAAAACAATAACATCTGCACTTTCCATTTCTTCTGTTGGAGTCATTCCTAAATATTCTAAAATACCTTCGATTTCTTCAGAATCGTGTTCATTCATTTGACAACCGTATGTTCTTAAAAAATATTTTTTCCCGGCAAAAGAATTATTACCACTTAATTGTTGATTAATATATAAAACTTCTTTTTCATCTCTTTTTTTAGCTTCTTTTAAATTCGGTAAATTCATAATTAACCTCCTACTTCCTAAATCTCTCTAATTATACTAATATTTTCCAAATTTCACAACAAATTGTTTTTTCTAATAGCACGTGTCATATCGCGTTCTGTACTTAAATTAATATCTTCTAAAAACTTTGGAAATTTGCTAAGTTCATAATTCATATTTTGATAACCTATATAGCCTAACATTTTATGACTAATAAAATAACTTAAAATCATTCGTGAGTAATAATCTGTTTCATCTGGCAATAAACAAATTCGATTATTAGCTTTTCCGTCATCACGTGAAAAAATACAACCACCATTTTCCCAAATGTAATAAATACCTTCTTCTACAGAAGAAAAGGAACTATTACATAACATTTTTAAACTTGCTAATAGATCACAATTTTCTATATCTATAACTACTTGATTATTCATTGTAGCTATAATACCTGAACTAAAAATAATATTTTGTAATGATAAATCTAATTCAGGAAAGTTAGGATAACTAGGTTTATAATAACTCCCGTCACAATTCTTAGAAAAATGTTCATAATAATAATCTCCAGGACATGCTGAAACTTTAAAACTTTGAAAATAATTTTTATTTTTTAAAATATTTAACACGATGGATTGTTGAGCTAAAGATATTTTACTCGGAATCTGCATTAGAACATTCCAGGTTTTAGGATCATCTAAATTGCCATCATGCTCTACAACAACAAAGCCTTTCAAAAAGCATAGGATAAATAAATTCATTAAATCTGTTTCATGATAAGCCTGCGGTGATAGATTATTTATTTCTCCATTATGTGTAATATAAGTGTAATTATGTTTAAAATATTGTAAATTCATTATTACCAACCTCACAAATATTATATAAGTAATTTTTTAAAAGGCAAGAAAAAACAAAATACTCGCTATTTTGTCTTCTCTTTTTCGTGTAATAACACTTTTTTAATACCTTCATAAGGAAGATAAGCACAGTGCTTACGATTTCCTTGTTTATAAATTTCTTGATAAACAAGTCCTTCTTCTAAAATATTTTCATCGTATGGCTTTTCATTTAGCATATTTTCAAAGTTTTCAATGTAATTTAAAGCCTCATCAATCGTTTTACCGATTAGATTACGAATCATAATGGAAGTAGATGATGTAGAAATAGCACAAGCCTCTCCTTCAAAACAAATATCATTTATTTTATTATCTTTAATTTGAACATAAATGTCTAAATTATCAATACAAGAAGAATTATTGGTATTAACCATTTCATAAGAAGTATCATCAGTTTTATGTTTATGAAGTGGTTGCATATAATGTTCTAGAATTATTTCTCTTCTTGTTTCTTCATCCATTTAAATCATCTCTTTCTTAATCTTTTCTATATCTTCTAATAATTCACATAAATTATCAATTTCTTCTTTAGTGTTGTAAAAATAAAGACTCATTCTTAAACTATTTTTTACCCCAACTTCATTTTTTAAAATCTTAGCACAATGATTGCCAGCTCTTACACAAACTTTATATTTGTTTAAATAGTAAGCAACATCTTGGCTAAAAATGCCTTGAACATTGAAGGAAATAATCCCTCCATCCGATTCGATATTTAAAATATCTAAATGAGGAATCTGAAGCATTTTATCTAAGGCGTATTTACGTAATTCTTTTTCATAAGCACTTATTTTTTCCATGCCAATACTTTCTAAGTAGTTAATAGCCTCTCCTAAACCAATCGCTGCTTCAATATGAGGGGTGCCAGCTTCTAATCTCGTTGGTAATTCTTTTAAATATATTTCACTTGGACTATCAAAAGATTCATTCATGCCCCCACCTAAATTAATAGGTTCCATTTCTTCTAAAAGTTCTTTTTTACCATATAAAACCCCAATACCCGTTGGACCGCACATTTTATGCCCTGAAAAGGCTAGGAAATCAATATCTGATAAAGTAACATCGGTTTTTTGATGAGGAACGCTTTGCGCTCCATCTACGACTACAAAAATATTTCTTTCGTGAGCAAGTTTAGTAATTTCCTTAATAGGTCTTTCATCGCCAATAACATTTGTCATAGCAGCTAAAGAAACCACTTTTGTTTTAGGTGTCACTACTTTTAAAAAGTTATCCACCGTTACATAATGGTTATCATCTAAAGGAATATATTTCACGACGACACCTAGTTCATTTTGCAAACGAAACCAAGGTAAAACATTAGAAGCATGTTCACTTTTAGTAATTAAAATCTCATCTCCTGGCTCTAAAAACTTTTTAAAAAAACCTGTAGCAACCATATTTAAGCTTTCCGTAGAGCCACTCGTAAAAATAATACTTTCTCTATCTTTCGCATTAATGAATCTACGAACAATCTCTCTTGCCTTTTCATATTCCTCATCGACTTTAAAAGAAATATCATAATCGCCTCGGTGAGCATTAGCAGAGTAATTTTGGTAATAATCTACCACTTTATCAATAACACATTTAGGTTTTAAAGTTGTTGCCCCATTATCTAAATAAATATAATCATTTAATAACATAGGAAAATCGTTTCTATTCATAAGTTAGTCCCCCTTTACATTTTTATACTGTTTATAAATCCCTCACGATAAATATCTTGGGCCATTGTTTCATTCAACCCTTTGCTTTCTAAATAAAATAATTCTTCTTCACTTATTTTACCTACACTCATATTATGGTTAGCTAAAACATCGTTTGAAAAAACATAAAGCTCTGGTAAGACTTCAATATAAGAGTCTTCATCAAACAAATATTTAACATCTTCTACAAACGTGTTGTTTTTAGTGTTCTTGGGTAAATTGCCACTTGTTTTCATGACCATCTTGCTGTTGGTTTCGCCCACGATTCTAATTTTCACTTCACAATTACTGTCATTTCCCATCATATCAGTTAGTACATCTAATTTGTTTTGGCTAAAGGATTTAATGCCAAGGCCAAAATAAATCTCATTTTTATGATTAACTTCTAAGTGAATTTTTCCAGAAATATTTTTAACATCCAAAATACTTTTTAAAGAAAATTTAACGTTGTCTTCAAAAATAAAATGAACATCGAAATTATCTACTTCAAAGACAAGATTATCGACTGTAGTATCTTCTGTAATATGAATTTCAGAATCACTTTCTTTTAGAATAAGCGTTTCATAATGACCCTTTAACATTTCTTCCGTGTTACATATTATTTTATTCATTTTGACTACCGTCCGTCATAACACCAGCCCATGATAAAGAGGAAAAGCCATTATTTAAAGTATCAAAAGCAAGATCTTTGTCGCCATCTAATAAAATTTTACCATCTTTTATTACATGAACATGATCTGGTTCTAGTTTTTCAATTAAAGAAGGTTGATGGGTAATGACAAGTAAACTAGCACCTGTCTCTTTTTGATATTCTTTTAAGTTAGCAGCGACAATTTTAATAGCATCCACATCTAACCCAGAATCCACTTCATCTAATAAAATTAAAGATGGTTTTAAAAGCCACATACCAAAAAGTTCGTTTTTCTTTCTTTCCCCACCACTCATACCTTCATTGACGTTACGAGTTAAAAAGGATGGATCCATTTTTAATTTTTCACAAATGGCATTACATTTCTTTTTAAAAGAAAAAATATCTACTTTTTCCCCCTTTGCCATCAAAGCAGTTCGGAATAATTCCATATTTTTGATTCCTTCTACTTCTACTGGCGTTTGATTAATATAATAAATACCACTTTTAGCTACCTCATCGGTTAAAGAATTTGTTAAATCTTTACCTTGATAACTAATATGACCAGATGTTATTTCATAATGAGGATGATGTAAAATACTTTTACAAACTGTACTTTTGCCAGCCCCATTTGGTCCCATTAAAATATGAGTCTCGGCTTCATTTATTGTTAAATTAAAACCTTTTAAAATCTCTTTGTCATCGGCTTTAACGTGTAAATCAGAAATTGTAAACATAATAAAAACCTCCGTGATTATTTTACCACGGAAGGTCCTTTTTGAATAGTTTTTTTCATTTCAATATATTTCTTCACCATTAGATTAATAATTTGTTCATTATTAAGGGTAAGAGCATCTAACATAGGCTTATTTTTTACCATGGTTCCTAACCAAAGAGAATCAATAGGAAAATCTTCATCCACTCCTAAAATTTTAGCTATTAATGTGCCCATATCTTCCATAACAAAAGGTTGATGAAAACTAGATTCTAAAAATTTTTTCATAGCTTCATTATCTAAAATAGAAAAAGAAAAGGCACTTTCAAAAGTATCAAAATCGAAAGTATATACACCGATAGAAAATAATTTAGTGAAAAACGCGATTAAGAAATCTTCTGGAGTAATAATAAGACTGTATTCTTCACCAAGTTCTTCTTCAATTGGTTTTTTATCAAAATAATCTAAACCCTTTTTAACTTTACGCACAGACTCATAATAATCTTTATACCGATTAAATTTTCTATCTAACTGCAATGCCGTATCCTCTGAAATAGTAATATCATAATTTATTTCATCTCGTTTTTTGAGATAATTAAATTTTAAGAGTTTATCTAAATACATTTCCATTGGTAAATTAAAAGTACCTATTTTATCTTGTAACTTTTGATAAATACTTTGATCACCATACTTTAGTTCTTCAAATAACTTTTGGAGGTAAATGGGGCGAAATACATAGGTATGTTCGAGTTTATAAAAAGAGATTAAAAGGCATAACGTTGTTTCTTCTTTAGATAATCTACTATCATATTTCATACTATTCCTCCTAATTAAATTTATAAATTTTTCTGGCTATTCGATAACCTGGAACACTTAAGAAGCGTGGTAGTCTCGTAGCCCCTGATAAAGATATTAAACAAGTTTTATAAAGTTTGGGATTTTTTTCTTTCAAATACTCCCATAACTTGTTTTTCTTTTCCATAGCTTCTTTGGTATTTGCTACTTGTAGTAAAATCGTAGAAACACTCATCATGATATCAATGTAATGAATAAGGTATTTAGCACATCTTTTATTAGTATCCCAAAAATCATAAGGATTAAAGAAGTCTATCATCGTTTTAGTCACATATATTTGTTGATCAATTCTTTTAATCATTACTTTTTCATTCACAGATTGATCTTCACGACCAATAAAATAACGGTAAAAAGGAACATCTAAATAATACATCGTTTTAATATAAGGTAAAGGATAATAAACAAAAATGTTATCCACATAAAAAGTATGTTCTGGTAGTTTTAAATCAATTTCTTTTAATAAAGCGGTACGATAAATAACAGAATGCATAAGTAAATAAGCATCTTTTTTGAAATTTCCTACTTCATCCCAAGTAAATACTTTATTTTCAGGAAGCGTTTTATGATAGTTAATTTCTTTTTGACCATCTTCTCTTTCATAGACGTAATTAACAACCATCATATCTACTAAATTTTTTTCTTTTTCTAGTTTTTTAATGGTTTCTAAAACTCTTTTTAAAGCTTCTTCATCTACCCAGTCATCAGAATCAACCACTTTATAATAAAGGCCTTTAGCAAGGCTTAAACCTTTATTGACACCAGAACCATGACCACCGTTTTCTTTATGAATGGCTTTAACGATACCAGGATATTTTACTTCATATTCTTTAGCAATTTTTAAAGTGTTATCAGAAGAGCCGTCATCAATAACTAAAATTTCTACATCATCTTTAGCGGTTAAAATAGTTTCAATCGCATGGTGCATATAACTTTCAGAGTTATAGCAAGGAATGGCAAATGTTATATATTTCATAAATACTCTCTTTTCTATTCTTTTTAATTATAATAAGAAATAATCGATTGTGCAAGGTTTTCTCCGATTTCTCTTACGTGATTAACCACCCATAAGGCATCATGTACTTCATCATGATAAGCAATTTCAATAAGGCTACCACACCTTACAAAATCATCATTAGCTTCTCCTAAAGAACCTCTGGCATACTTAATACCTCTTTTATAATCTTTGTTATCTTTCCCAGCATAGATTTGCCATAAGTTTTCATAAATATTAGAAGCAATGGCAAAAGAAGGAGAAGTTTCATCATCAATAAACATTTCAATACCACGAACATTGTGATTCCCAGAAGCATTTGAGTGAATGGCAAAATGAAAATCCGCTTTAACATAATTTGACGTAGCTGTCCAAGCATTGATATCGGTTCTTGGATTATTTCGGTATACGATAAGACCATTTTGTTTTAAAACGTCCTCTACGACATCCGCTACTTTATTCATCATATCCATTTCATTAGTATAACCCGTATTAGAAGCTCCATAGTTTTCATTTTGATTAGATGGGCTTAAGAAGATAACAGGTGTTTTCTCAGCAATATTAAACTGATAAGTTTCTATTGGCGAATCATAGCGGTTACGACTAGTTGCCAACACTTTAATTGTCATGTTTTGATTAATCAAAAGACTATCTTTTAAAATAGGACTGTTAATAGTTGGATCTTCGCCATTTGTTGTATAATGAATCGTGGCACCCTCTGTGATTGTTTTAAAAGATACAAAAGTATTATTCTTAATATAATTAGGATTATGACTAACATAAACGGCTGATGTTGTTTCTTTTTTACCCATATGAACATTAAAATCTAAAACCTCACCAATTTCAAAGTAATCTTCATAAACAGCTTTAATCTGAATTAAATAATCTTTATTTTCTATAAAAAGACTAGCCGGTAAAATAATTTGATTATTGAATTTAGAAACTTCTACCGTATTAGAAAGAACACCTTGTTCATAAAATAAAGCATAAAAATGGTTTGCATTTTCTCCACCAGAAACATCTAAAGTCACATCATCATAACGTGTAGTTATTTCAAGTGGTGTCGTTGTTTTAAGTTTTCCTACAATAGGTGTATTTAAGTAATAATTAATGGTACTTAAAACATGGTGACTATCTTTTTTCAAATAAACAACAACTCTACCCATATAAGATGAAAAAACAGAAGATGGAATGGTAATATCCTTTTCTAACACTTCTTTTTCATATATTTTTTCTTTATCAGCATAAATTTCTAAAGATAAATTTTGATTTTCTTGAAAGCCTAAGACCTCTAAAGAAAGATCATGCCCAGAAAGCAAATAACGATTACTTACCTTTTTTAAAGAAGGTAGTTTGTTTTGATAGACAAATTGATTAGAATTTACTTTTTCTTTGGCATTTTTATCTTGAGCTATGACACTTACTTGATATTTTTCATTATAATCCGGTTCAAAATTTTGTAAAATAATGGTTTCATCTGTGCTTTTTTCTTCATAAACTTTTTCATTATTTTGATAAATGGAGGCTGTATAACTTATAGCATTATTTGCTTTAGATAAAGATAACGTTAAATTTTCATTACTATAGGCCATATTTAAAATTTCAAAATCACCTAAAATAGGATGTAAATAAAAATAATAACCTAAAGCAAAAAAAAGCGTGTTTATAATAATGAGCAGAACAATTCCTGCTAAAATAAAACGTGTTTTATTTGTCATACTTCTACCTCTACTACTTTATAAGTATACTAAAAATTAAGCCAAAAGAAAAGAGCGATTAGCTCTCCCAATAGTTAGCATAAATTCCTTCTTTTTGATAGTAATCATCCATTTTAATAACATAAGATAAAAAGTATGAATTTAAAAGTTCATTAAAAGTATATTCATGCATAACGAGTCCGTCATAGTAAGTAGTTGATTCAAAAACGTAAATATGGTCTTTAGTAATACCACCAATTAAAGCGGCATGCCATTCACTGCCAATATAATCTCCCGCTTTTAAAGTACCACTTTCTAAAAGTTCTTTAGTAATCGGAATCTGTGGACCAATGTCTCCTAGGCCATCATGCCTTAAAGTATTAACACCAGCGCCTGTGTCCTTCGGATCAAAACCAGCTTGAACTAAAGCCCATGTCACAGCCCCACTACAATCAAGACCATTTGGGTATTTAGTAAAAGGTTTATATTTGCCATCTTCTTCCCAGTTCATTAAAGGACAGCCCCAGATAGCGGGTCCCCAACCATTAGATTTCTTATCAAGCAAATTAAATTTAGAGGTACTTAAATAAAGTCCTTCATGATAAAATCTACCTTCCGCATCGACGTATCTACCACCGGTATTATTATTTAAACGACCATTTTCAAAAAAGTAATCAATTTTAAATGGAAATTCGAGAGTTAAGAAACGAAGGGCTGCTACGACTCCTCCACGGGTTTGATAGCCGGCTTCTTCTACCTTAGCTTTTAATATTTCATCTAACAAATTAGCTTGTTCACTCGTATAATAATTACAAGGTAAAGATTTTTTATTTTTAGTTAACGTTGGCTTAGTAATTAAACTAGTCACAATTACTTTAAATTCTTCTTTTAAATCATTTAAAGTAATTTTAATCGTGGCTTCTCCATCTTTTAATCCTATTATTTTATTATCTTCTACTTTGACAATTTCTTCATTAGAACTTTCTATCGTATATGTTAAATTAGGATTACCAATTTGTTCTGTTTGTACTTTTACTTCTCTTTTTTCTCCCACAACCAAATACATGTTGCCACTGGAAACACTTAAAGATAAAACTTCATGGATATTGGGATTAATTGTAACTTCTTTAGTAATCCATTTAGATTTAATCGTAGCCTTACCTTCTTCATTTAAAACTTCTAAGGTACAACTTTTATTTTCTATTAAGGCATAAGAATCTTGATAAGAACAAGAACCTTCCCTAGTATCTTTAAAATGAATCGTTGCATAAATTTTTTCATCATTAAAAGAATAATTAATATCACTTATTTTAATAGGTTTTAGATAGCTATAATAAAAAAACAAATTAATCATACTTAAAACTAAAAAAATACCAATAATTATTAAATATTTTGTTTTTCTAGTCATAACTTCTCCCACTCTTCTTAAATCATTTTAATGTTATCATAGAAAAATTTATTTGACAACGAAAAGAAAAGAATTTTGAACATATATTTCCATAAACAATTTTCCGAAGTTTAGTATAGTCATCATAAAAAAAGTGTGAAACTTTTTTAGCATTTTTAGTCAAAAAAGTTTCACACTATCAAATTCAAAAATATTTCTTAGAATTTGTTTAGTATTTTGTCGGTTATTTTTACCAGGTTATAAAAAATACTATAGTAAATCACTACTATAGCATTTTCAATATATAAATA
>ERZ1023839.49-NODE-49-length-41102-cov-12.130826_pt1 | contig 41102 bp, 36 predicted proteins | sample MGYA00380383_ERZ1023839 | MGnify/ENA primary metagenome ERZ1023839 (study PRJEB33179, sample SAMN07449065) | human gut metagenome | biome: Human-gut; feature: Human associated habitat; material: Faeces | host: Homo sapiens | place: India:Kasaragod | collected... | reverse complement strand
GAATTAGAAGACATTTGCAATTACGTAAATTGGAGTGTTTTAGATTCACGCCAAACAGAAATTGAAATTTTCAAAATGCACTGCATCGTAGAAAACGCATTAGAAAACGTAAATCCAAAAGTTGCAAAAAGTTACAGAAACTATCGTGACTACAAAATCGACTTTGTAAATATGCTAGACAAAGTATATCAAGAAAGTCAAAGAATTATGTATATCGGAGATAAAGAAAATTCAAACTCTGACTCTGCGTTAGTTTCAACAAAGCGTTCATTAATTTTCAATCAATTGAACAAAGAATTATACAAAAAATTCTTTTTAACAGTACCAGAATTACAAGCAACACGTGACGGATATATCTACATTCACGATATGTCAGCAAGACGTGACACAATGAACTGCTGTTTATTCGACGTTGGAAACGTATTAAAAGGCGGTTTTGAAATGGGTAACTTGTGGTACAACGAACCAAAAACATTAGAAGTTGCTTTTGACGTAATTGGTGACATTGTAATGGCAGCTGCAAGCCAACAATACGGTGGTTTTACAGTTCCAGAAGTTGACAAAATTTTAGCTCCATTTGCTCAAAAAACCTTCAACAAGAATTACCAAAGATATGTTGATATGGGTGTTGACTCACAAAAAGCTAAAGAAGAAGCAATTAAAGATGTTGAAAAAGACTTACACGATGGTTTCCAAGGCTGGGAATACAAATTCAACACAGTAGCATCTAGTCGTGGTGATTATCCATTTATTACAATGACATTAGGTCTTGGTACAGAAATGTTTGAAAAAATGGCATCAAAAATGATGTTAAAAGTAAGACAAGAAGGTCAAGGCAAAAAGAACAATAAAAAACCAGTATTATTCCCTAAAATCGTATTCTTATACGACGAAGAACTTCACGGCAAAGGTGGAGAATTAGAAGATTTGTTTGATGCAGGTGTTGAATGTTCTAAAAAATCAATGTATCCAGATTGGTTGTCAATGACAGGTGAAGGCTACATTGCAAGCATGTACAAAAAATACAAACGAGTAATCTCTCCAATGGGTTGCAGAGCCTTTCTTTCACCTTGGTACGAAAGAGGCGGAATGAAACCTGCAGATGAAAACGATAAACCAGTATTTGTTGGTAGATTTAACATCGGTGCTATTAGCTTACACTTACCAATGATTTATGCTAAAGCACAAAAAGAAGGTAAAGATTTCTATGAAGTTCTTGATTACTATATGGAAATGATTAGAAACTTACACAAACGTACTTACGATTATCTTGGCGAAATGAGAGCGTCAATTAATCCTCTTGGCTTCTGCGAAGGTGGTTTCTATGGCGGTCACTTAGGTTTACACGACAAAATTAAACCTATTTTGAAATCTTCAACCGCATCATTCGGTATCACAGCATTGAATGAATTGCAAGAATTACACAATGGCAAATCATTAGTTGAAGACGGTCAATTCGCTTTAGAGGTAATGGAATACATTAATAAAAAAGTAAACCAATTCAAAGAAGAAGATGGAAACTTATACGCAATTTACGGTACTCCAGCTGAAAACTTATGCGGTTTACAAGTTAAACAATTCCGTAAAAAATATGGCGTAGTTGAAAAAGTTTCAGACAGAGGTTATGTTTCAAACAGTTTCCACTGCCACGTTACAGAAAAAATTGGACCATTGGAAAAACAAGACTTAGAAGGACGTTTCTGGGAATTGATGAACGGTGGTAAAATTCAATACGTAAAATATCCAATCTCATATAATACAAAAGCTATCGAAACTTTGATTAAAAGAGCAATGGATAAAGGTTTTTACGAAGGCGTAAACCTATCACTTTCATACTGTGATGATTGCGGACACCAAGAATTGAATATGGATGTTTGTCCAAAATGCGGTAGCAAGAACCTAACAAAAATTGATAGAATGAACGGCTACTTGTCATATTCAAGAGTTAAAGGTGATACTCGCTTGAACGAAGCAAAAATGGAAGAAATTAAAGATAGGGTTAGTATGTAGCCACCCGAGCAGAGCAATGAGCGAAGCGAAAGGTGAACAACTAAAGCTATGTGAAACGCAAGCAAAATTTAATGGGTTTTGATTAAAAATCAAAACCCATAATTATAACAAAACAGAATTTGGAAAGAGATTAATGAATTACCACAATATTACAAAAGAAGATATGCTTAATGGCGACGGTTTAAGAACCGTACTTTGGGTTGCAGGTTGTAACCACAAATGTAAAGGTTGTCAAAACCCAATCACTTGGGACGAAAAAGGCGGATTACCTTTTGACCAAGAGGCTGAAGATGAGTTGTTTGAAGCGTTAAGAGTCCCAAGCATTTCAGGTATAACCTTCAGCGGTGGAGATCCATTGTTTCCAAATAATCGTTCAGAAATTTTCAGATTGATAAAAAAGATTAAATCAGAACTTCCAGAAAAGACTGTATGGCTTTATACAGGTTATTCTTGGGAAGATATCTGTGATTTAGACGGCATAAAAGATATTGACGTTTTAATTGATGGCGAATTTGTTCAAAAGTTAAACGATAATAACTTACATTGGGTTGGGAGCTCGAACCAACGAGTAATTGATGTAAAAAAATCAACAAAAAACAATGTCGTTTTACACGAATAAAAAATTTTGAAAGTATCTAAAAAGGGCGGTGATTTCATCACCGCCCTTTTTAGATAAAAAATACAACCTTATATCATCTTTTACTGCAACACACGATACTTTTAATTATTCTCAAAACGCATTTAATAAATATCATATATGTACATTTAATTAACATTATGATATAATCAACTCATGGGGCTAGCCTGTTTTCTAAAGAACTCCGACACAACATTTTAATTCCGATTTCGGTCGGTTGTTCCGAAAGAAAGGAGGTCACTATGGAAAATATCAATTTAACATTAATAATGATTTTTTTGATTTTATACATAACGAAAAATGGCGCTTCTCATAAGAGATAACGCCATTCCGACTTCTTTATACAGTTGATGGTAGCTGGAACTACCGCCCCTGTATTTATATTATAAACTATTTTTCAAATTTTTCAACCGCTAAAATTGTAAATTCATGTAAATATACATGTTTAAATAAAAATTCTTTTGATATAAAATTATATCAACAAGTAAGGAAAGTTGGGTGTAAGTCCCTCGCTGGTCCGCAGCCGTTACAGTCGGAATGCTTATTTGTTTTCAACCTCGAGACAGGAATAGGGAATAAACTTGAAATGATTATTACCCCTTTCTGATTTATACAAGCGAAATAGCATACTCTAATGGAAGTGTATTTGCATTACCCGTATCGTTGAAAAATATACAAACTAGACTATCACATATAAGGAGAAATTATGAAATTATCACAAGTTGCTTTTCAAGCACCACAAGTAACACCAGCTCAACGCATGTCTAACCCTGTTAAATCTGCACCAAAAATGGCACTTAAAACTTTAGACAAAGATGTTTTTGAAAAAAGCCCTAAAAAAGAATTTACAAACGAAGATGCTATGGCTTTGATGAGAGAAGAGCTTAAAGATGCTATGAGCAAAAAAGAATTAGATGCGTATATGAAAAACCTTGATGACGCTTGCAAACAACTAGAAATAGAACCTAAAAACTTGCCAATCAACGAAGAACATCCTGGAAATTTGACTAAAGACCAAAGACTTCAAATCTTCACTTTGCTAAAATTTGATTCACTTTCAGAATTAGCTTAATCCACAAAATTAGTGTTTATCGAAAAATAAGGAATTAGAAAAGAATGAAAATTAATAATATAGCCCCTCAATACTTTATAAACCCTGTTCAAGCAACTTACAACAACAAAAAAAATGAAAACAAACAGCCAAAACAAGCATTCAATCAAAACCCAAATGTAACCTCACCATTCAAGCAAGATGCCTTGTCACATTTGGCTTTCTTGGGTATTCAAAACTTAAAATACACAGCAAACGTAACTTTCAAGGGCGACGCAAACAAAAAAGATAAAGGTTATGTTCAAGTCTACACTGGTGACGGCAAAGGCAAAACAACAGCAGCTATGGGACTTGCACTTCGTGCGTTAGGTCAAGGCAAAAAAGTTGCAATCACAATGTTTACAAAAGGTGGCGATAATTATGGTGAAGTTAAAGCCTTCAATAAACTTCAACCAGATTTAAGAAAAAATCTTACCCTAAACCAAGCTGGGCTTGATAGAATTATCTACACATCAAATCAGACAGAAAATGACAAAATTATTATGCAAAAAGGTTGGGAAGATGCTAAAAAGATTATCAACTCTGGTGAAACAGACGTTGTAATTCTTGATGAAATGAACATTGCAATAGATTTGAATATGATTGACGAAAAAGATGTTCTTGAAACAATCAAAAACAAACCAGAAAACGTCGAAATCGTTCTTACAGGCAGAAATGCGCACCAAAGTATTATTGATGCAGCAGACTTAGTTTCAAATATTCAACCTATTAAGCACTATTGGAACAAAGGTGTTAAGGCAAGAGAAGGTATTGAATATTAATTTTGATTTTTAAATTTTAACTTCAAATTAAATGTGCGAAATTTTTTATAAAAAATTTCGCACATTTTGTGAGGAAAATATGAAAAAATAAGTAAATTTTGTTAAAAATTATTTTTGTACGTTTTTGTCCGTATAAAAACGTACGTATTTTTACGTACGCTTTCCTACATACACGAGGCTGAAACGCATTGATTATTAAGGAATATACGCTCACTGTTAGGTGGTATGACAGTGTCAAAGCGGTTTTGTCCTCTATTCCACCTAATCCTAAGGGGTAAATGTGATAAAATTGCTTTCTTCAGCCCACAAGTTTTTCTCCCTTCTATACCGTTCGGTATATTTGTTTTAAAAATTTTTGTTAGCTGAAAATGCCATGCATAAACTGTTTTACAAATTCATTAATGCTGTCTTGCTTCTTTAGTGCAATACACGTATTAATCAATCCGATAAAAGTCCATGCCAAGCGGGTTTCAGAGCCTTTCATGTTTCTGTGAATTCGTGCCATAGATTTAAACATTTTTTCAATAATCTGAAATTGAACATTATTTAAATCCTTAGCAATTTTGCTTAGGCTTCCGCAATCTGGGGCAAATGTTGCGTTTAGCACTATTTTGTAGAATTTTGGGTTTGCTTTTGCAAACTTCAAATATGCTTGTGCAACAGTCGTTAAGGTAAGTATAACGTCCTTTTCGTACACTTTAGCATTTGGGGTATAATGTGCATTTTTGTCAAGCAAATCGTTTAATTTTTCATAATTAGCCTTCAAAACCTCTTTTAAAACACCTTCCTTGTTTCCAAAATAGTAGTATAAAGTTGGTTTTGTTATGCCTGATTTTTCGCAAAGAGCTTGAACACCTACGGCGTCATAACCCTTGCTAGAAAACAAATCTAGCGCTATTGATAATATTTTATTTTTATTATCTGTCGTTTCCATAGCATGGATTATATACCGAACGGTATATAATTGTCAATAGGTAATTCATCTATTTAGAGGATTAAATTTTAAAAGTTATATTTTACAATGAGTGTGTAAAAGAATAATCTGAGTAGGGGATTATTGGGGGATAGGAAAATGTCTTTAAGTATTAAATTTGTAAATGAATACGTTGATGAAGAATTTGAACCGCAAAATAACGGTGAAATCTCTGATTCTATTACTCAAAATTGGACAGAACAAGCGTTAGAGTGCTACCAATTAGGTTGCGATTGCTCAAGATGCTCTATTTCTAAAGGCAAGTATTCTTTTGTTTGCCAAATGCCAAAAGTAGTAAAAATCTTGTTAAAAATGGGTAAACCCAGCTCTAGTACAAAATTAATGCATGCTTAGTTTGTGAATTAATTTTTGAGCTGCGTTTAGCATCAAATCTATACTTGTAGAGAATGGTGGAGCATAAGTTATATCGTCACCAACAAATTCTTGTAATGTCATTTTAGACAAAAGTGCTGATGTAAGAGTATTTATACGCTTATCCACATCACCCGTGCCAATTCCTTGCGCACCTAAAATTCGGTTTGTTTTTCTATCCGCAACCAGTTTAAGTGTAATTCGCTTTGCATTTGGCATATAGCCTGCTTTATCATTTTTTTTAACTATCACTGAAACAGGATCAAAACCATATTTTCTAGCATCAGTTTCTGTTAATCCTGTCATCGACATTGTAAAATTAAAATATTTAGAAACAGCAGAGCCTAAAATTCCCGTAAATTCTTCGTTTAAGCCCGCAACATTTATTGCACAGCAACGCCCTTCTTTGTTTGCAGTTGAACCTAATGGAATCCAGCATGGCGCATCTGCAACTATATTATACTTTTCAACACAATCACCGCACGCATAAATATCTTGAAGATTTGTTTCCATTTTAGAATTTACTTTTATAGCGCCAGTTTCGCCTAGCATAATTCCTGCGGACTTTGCCAATTCTACATTTGGTGTTACTCCTATTGACAAAAGAACCATATCAGTCTCAATTTTTACTCCGTTTTTTGTAAGAACACTTTTCACTATATCATTGCCCTGTAATTCAGCAATACTGTCATTATCAATAATTCTAATGCTTTCCAAATCTCTTTGTATAACATGCTTTTGAATAGCTTTTGACATGTCAGAATCAAAAATTGACATAATATTTTCACGACTATGAATTAACGTTGTCTGCAAATTTTGTCTTACAAAGGCTTCTAGCATTTCAATACCAATATACCCTCCACCTAGAATTACAGCTTTTTTACTTTGTAAGATAGCTTGCTTAATTGCAAAACCGTCCTCTAAAGTCCGAAGTGTAAAAACATTTTTTAAATTAGTCTTATAAACTTCTGGCACAAAGGCTCTTGCGCCTGTTGAAATAATTAATTTATCATAAGTATCAGTAAATTCTTCACCTGTTTCAAGATTTTTAACAAGAATTTGTTTTATATTTGAATCAATTTTTTCTACATTATGTTTCAAATAAACGTGTATTCCACTATTTTCAAAGGCTTTGGGAGTTCGTACAACAAGGTTATTTATATCTGCAAAAGCACCACCAATATAATATGGCAACCCACATTCTGAATATGCAACATTTGTATCAGCCGTATATATAACCACTTCCCAATCTGGTTTTAAACGTTTTAATTTAGCCGCAGCCTTTGAACCTGCCGCAACAGCGCCTATAACTATAACTTTCATATCCAAAGTATAAAAAATAAATTATTTTATACATTCGACAGCTGGGTAAATTGAAGAATTTAAAAGCGCCACGAAAAACTTCGTTTTTCGTGGCGCTTAAAAAATACTTTATATTAGACACTATGTTCCATAGTATTCAATTGCATCTAAATCATCTTTCCAATTCATTGCATCGTGGATTTTTGCAATTGTTTCAGGGAAGTGTTGTTGCAAGTATTGCGCACGAACCCCTAGAGAAATTTTTCCATCGGCAACTGTATTTGTAATGGCGTTTGTTTCTGCAACTACTTCTGCTAATCCGCCCCATTTACCGCCATAATGACCTTTCGCTTGTGTAAAGTATGAAACGTGATTACGTTCTTCATCTGCGTGATATTTATTAAATGTTTCACGTTCTCTCAGGTATGTTTCTCGAATATCTTTGTTTCCGGTAAACATTTTATTTTCACCAAGCAATTTTTCTCTATAAGTTTTTTGGGTTTGAGCGTCTTTTGCATGACCTAATTCGTGCAAGAATACGAACAAATTATCCATTATTAAAACCTCTTTTGAAACAGGTGAAAATCCAGCTTGAAATATGCTATCAGTACTTTTAATTTTGCCTAAATTATCGACAGTTTCAAACAATTCATTCCCAGGTACTTTTTTCATCAAGCTAATTAAGCTCTTTTTATCACCTTCAAATTTCTTTTTAAAATCAAGAGAAACTTCTCTGTCGTGGTGTAAATCTTTCACTGTAAGTTTTTTGTCGTTTGTTGTAATGTCATATTTATAACCATTATTTGAAGAAATAAAGTGGTTGTCATCAACAACTTCAAACGATTGAGACAGACCCATTAAAATTTTACCGTCTTTATTTGTAATTTTATAATCTACAATACGATTGCCTTGGGGGTCATCTTCATATAAGAATTGAGTTCTTGTACCATTTGCAGACTTCATATCTTTTTTAATTGTTTGAATACCTGTTTTTTTGTCAACTGTTGCTTTTACAACATCTTTTGTTTTACCATTTGCGTAAGTATATTTTATATCGTGCACACCTTCAATTTCAGAAGGTGTCATTTTTTCTTCACGTAACATATTACCGTTTTTATCGTTTTTAATGATAATTTGTTCAAGAATATCATACTTCATTCTGTCAAAGTCGTAACGTTGTTTTATGGTTGTAACGGTGTTGTTTCTATAATCAACCTCTTTTTTTGTGTCGACTTGTGAACTTTCAAAATCATACGAAGTTTTTGCGATTATTTCAGTAGTTTTAGCATCAAACTTAAATTTTCCTTTGGAACTACAATCTAGTGTAAATTCTTTTTCTGGTTCGTATTCATTTTGTTTAAATTCTTTTGCTTCTACGCCTTGTGGTAATTTAGATATTGCGTTTAAAACTTTTTCATTGAATTTATCGTCTTTTAATTCTTTACCCATACGGTAAACTTTTTTCATATCAGACATTGTAAAACTTGTATTGTCTTTAAAAGTATTAACAGTTTCAAAATCTAAAACATTTGTAGCACAAGAAATTTTAAAATCATTAACCTCTTTTTCTGAAAATCTTGGTTTACCTTCAGAATTTTTCATCGCAGAAACAATTTGTACATACTCATCTTCTTTAGATTTAGTAGGTTTTTGATTTTTTTTAGAAGATACAAAAATATCTCGAATTGGAGTATTCAAATTAGCAAAAGGTTTATTTGCTATTTTTGTTCCGGTAAAATTAATTTTTGGTAATCCAAAAGTTATTTTTTGGGTTTTCATTTTTCCTTATTTCCTAAATTATTTTATGTTCCATAGTATTCAATTGCATCAATTTCATCTCTTAAATTCATTTCGTTACAAATTGCTGAAATTGTTTTTGGGAAATACTGTTGTAGATAATGAGTTCTTGGACTTAAACTTTGAATTTTTTCGTCTGTATATGTTTTTGTCAAAGCATTTGCCTCTGCAACAATTTCCATCAAACCACCTAAAGCGCCGTTGTAATGACCTTTTGCTCGAGTAAAATATGAAACATGTTCACGTTCTTCATCAGAGTGGTATTTATTAAAGGCTTCACGTTCTTTTAAATATGCCTTTTGAATATCTTTATTATCAGAGTATTTATTATCTTTAAGTAGCCCGAAGAAACCATTTTGTGTTTGGTGGTCTTTGGCATGACCTAATTCATGTAAAAACACAAACATGTCATCACCAACTTTGACCCCTTTTGACATTGGAGTAAAACATGAATTCATTGAGTCTTTAATACCTTGAAAATGGCTTATACTATAAACAGTTTCAAAAAGTTCATCTCCTGGAACTTTTTTTAATGCATTCACTACAGTATTTCTTCTCCATAAACATTTTTTATTAAAATCAATTGATGCTTCTTTTTGAGTATATAAATCTTTTACAGATAAAGTTTTACCTTCTGTTTTAATTTCATATTTTCTATGATCCTTTGATGATATAAAATGATTATCATCTAAAACTTCAAACGATTGAGAGTTTTTCATCAAAACCTTACCGTCTTTATCAGTAACTTTATAGTCAATAATTCTGTTACCTTGTGGATCATCTTCATACAAGAATTGAGTTCTTGTACCATCATCAGACTTCATATCTTTTTTAATTGTTTTAATGCCTGTTTTTTCGTCAACTGTTGATTTTGCAACTTCTTTAGTTGTGCCATTTGCATAAGTGTACGTAATATCATACATACCTTTAACTTGAGAAGGTGTCATAGTTTCTTTTCTAAGCATTTTGCCGTTTTTATCATTTTTTACAACGGTTTGTTCTTCTAAAATAAATTCACTTTTTTTATAATCAAAGGATTCTTTTTTAGTTGTAACTGTATTTGTTCTAAAATCTTCTGTTTGTGTAATTACAATAGCAGTTTTGTTATCTTTTGTTTCTTTGACTTCACGATGAGTTTTAGAAATCATATCCGTAGTTTTGGCATCAAAAGAATAAATATCACCAACAGGTTTTACAAGATTTACAACCATTTCAGGGTTTTCCATACCTCTTTTTGCACAGATTAAAGAAAATTCTTTAAGTGGCTCAAATTTATTTTGTTCAAATTTTGTTGGGTATGCATTACTTGGAAGTTTTGAGATAGCCATTTTTACCTTTTTAGAGAACTTTTTATCTCCAATATCACTACCCATTTCATAAATATCACCATAAATTAATGCGTTATATTTTTTATCCGTAGACGACTCAAAAGTATCTTGAACAGGTTCATTCAAGTTTGCTAGAGGTTTATTTTTATTATCTATTTTTGCTCTGAAAGTTGGTATTCCAATCTTTATTCCGCCAATTTCCATGAAAACTCCTTTATCTACACATGCTATTTAACGGAGATAAACATGAAAAATTGCCTAATTATGTGATTGTGTAAACTTTTTTGTAGTATAAATAACTACCGACAATTGCAATTAAAATATTTGGAATCCAAGCGGCAAAAAATGGTGGTAATGCACCTGCCTCGCCAAAGGAAACAGACAAGGCTCTTAGTAGGTAATAGAAGAAAATAATTAAAATACTAAACAAGAAGCCTCTATTATATCTTACACGTGGTGGTGTAATAGCAAGAGGTACACCAATTAACACGAACACTATCGTTGTTACAGGTAACGCAATTTTATCGTGTAGTTGAATTGCTAACGATGCTTTTACTTCTTTTGAAATATCTCTGTGAGTTGCTAAATATTTAACCAATTGGAAGAAATTTTGCTCTTGTGCAACATTTTTTTCTAATTCCTTTGATAAATCCATACCAAATTGGGCTAAAGAATGTTCAAAAATCGTTGTATTTAACACATTCCCATTATCTGATACGGTATAAATTGCACCCTTATCAAATTCCCAACCCTTTGGAGAAGTTGCCCCTTGTTTTGCTTGAAGAACTTGAATTGTATCCTCTTTTGAAATATCAAGCACTGTAATATTATAAAGCGTATTATTTTCACAATGTCCAACATAGAACAAACGTCTCAATCCCTTGTCACCAACCTCTTTAAAAACAAAGTTTTGTTTACCATTTGGAATATTTTTTTGACCAAATGCCCAAAGAGCCAAGTTTTTAGACTGTTTTGTCGCAGCAGGAACAATTGTTTCGTTAATGAAAAAGCTGAAACAAGCCATTACTATCGCAAAAATAAAGATTGGTTTTGCAATACGTTCAAGCCCAATACCGCAAGAACGCATTACAGTAATTTCTGATGCCAAACTTAATCTATTAAGTGTCATTACTGTTGAAAGTAATACCCCCATTGGAATTGTCATTACAAACACCGACGGCAAATTCAAAATAATCATAATCAATGCTACTTTGAACGGAATTCCATACATGGAAATTTGTTTAATCAACGTAATAAATGTATCTGATGCAAAAATAATCGCAGTAAAAACAAATACCCCCATCAAAAACATCTCTATAACTTGTTTTAAAAGGTATTTATCTAACTGTTTTAACTTTTTAAAAAGTTGGATTATTTTTCTCATAAATCTATTTTATTTTAAATATGATTATTAATCAAATTTTATTAAGCAATTTAATTACAACATAAAAACTAAACAAAATTTGACAATTTTCAAAAATAATGTTCTAATTGATTGAACGCCCCTTGTTATATGTTGCTCAATAAATTGGAAAGGTATTTATGGGCAAATTTATTGTGCCAAATATTTTTATTGCAGGTACAAAAGCAAAAGCACAAGAAGTTAATGAAAATTTTGCATCTATTCAAGAAGAACTTGAAAAAAAAGCCTTAAAAGAAGGTAGTGAAAATCAAACCTTTTATGTTGCAAACGCAACCGAAGACGGACAAGCTGTTTCCAAAAATCAAATGCAAACCTTTGTCACCGAAACAAACAATACAACTCTCGCAAAAGCCTGTGCAGACAAATTATCACTTTTTGCAAGCAGCGGAAATACTAATAATGAAGGAAATGCAGAGTTAATTACATTTTCTGATTTAGAATTAACTTTTTTAGTAGGCAACAACTATCCAACTTTAAAGGGAAATATTCAAGGTGAAAATATTGAAATTAAAGAAATAGAAAACTTTTCTTTAAGTGGTTTTGCTAACGGAAAATATAACATTTTTGTTAACAAAAATGGTGAAATTTCAGCGTTATCTAATAATATTTATATACAACCACAAGAGCCGACTTTATTACTTAACGATATTTGGGTAGATACCTCTATCATGCCGGATAGAATCCTACAATTTAATGGTTCAAACAAAGTTAATTTTGAAGGTTTATTTATTGGCAAGGTTGTAATTGAAAACTCTGAAATAACCTCAGTTACAACAATTCCATACGACTCTAAAACTGTAACTATTGTAAACCAAAGCCACAATGCACATATCATTGAAACTTACCAAAACGAACACAGCTGGTATAGAATTTGGTCTGACGGCTTTGTCGAACAGGGCGGAATTGTAGAATCAATGGGGGTAAAAAGCACTCGTACGATAACATTATTAAAACCCTACAAAGATACTAATTACTCGGTAATTGCTTCATTTCGTTCTGGCACAACAGGTTCATGGGGTAATACAATGGGGGCTTATCCAGTTAACAACACTCAAATTCGTGTTGTACAAGGTTGGTACGGCGACACCATTAAAGTACATATTCAATGGCGAGCTTGCGGTTATTTAGAAGGATAGAAAGGAGATAACATGGAAATAAAAACAAGTTTAAATAAACCTTATACCGAAAATGAAAAGATGAATTTTATCGTTAAACAAAATCATAACCTAGGCTATAACATTGTCGAAACAGATACAACACTTGAAGCGTGGGGAAAGACAGAGGAAGAAATCCAAGTAGAAGAAAACGAAAATAAAAAGTTGGAAATTCAAAAACAACTTGATGAACTTGATAAAAAGCGTATTCGTGCAGTCTGTGAACCCTCTATGAAAACTGAAACTCAAAGTTGGTTAGATTATTACAACGAAGAAATTAAAAAACTAAGAGAGATGTTATAAAAAAGGGCGGAGCTAAAAGCTCCGCCCTTCTGATTATTTTTTATACGGGCGTTTTCTAAATAAGAAATACGTATTATCATTAAATGAAACTCTTTCAACCAAATCACATTGTTCTAAGAAAATATCTTTAGTGTCATCAAAAATTCTAAATAAACTACCTAGAATTCTATCATTATGAACAGCTTCAACAGTTGCAAATTGTTGTCTATATTGTTCTTTAGGAGCTAGAGCTTGATTATCTGGACCATAAATAATCATTACAATATAACGTCCTGCCTCAACTTGGTCAAGATATGTTTTTTTAATGAAATCATAATATCTTTGTGAAACGTGATTATTACTTTGAATAATATTTAACCACACCTCATCAACATGACCTTGCTCCATTGCTTGAATTTGATAATCATCATAAACAAGTTTGTTATAAGGTTTTCTAAATTCATGCATAGATTCAAATGCAGGACATCTTGGAGAGGTTGGAGTTTGATATATAAACGAAACACTCGATGCAAAAGGTCTATAAACAATATCTCTATTATCTAAACCTTTTGATTCAAAATAATTATTAGCATCTAAAATCGCATTTGTTTTAGTAATCACATAAGCTGGATCTTTAAAAATGTAATAACAACTAAATCCTGTAAATGCGATTAAAAATATTGCAATATGCCATTTTTTCAATTTTGAAAAACCAACCGCAGCTAAAATCATCAAAATTGGAACAATGAAAATTATATATCTTGGTACAAGCACAATAACTTTAAGCATACAAGATATCAAAATAATCACATACGCTATTGTAATCATCAAAAATGCCATATATAATTTTGCATCTTTTTCTTTAAATGCTCTAATTAATGCACAAATAAAGTAAACAATTGGAATAACTACCGATACAAAGAATAAGAAATCAATCATTATCGGCAAATATTGTGTCCAAAATAACATTCCAACTTTTGCTCCAAAGAAGTTTTGAACATTACCAACAAAGTTGATAAATTGAAAACTTGGAATGTGGAACATTATAAACTTACTTCTTTGATAAGCATAATAAATTGCTATTATAAAATAAGGCACTAACAAAATAAGTTGATAAACTCTGTAAGTTAGATATTTTCTAATTTTTTCAGTTTCTTCCTTTTGTGCCAAAAATAAATATAAAGTATATGCTATTGCTTGTCCAATATTAAAAACAATACCACCAATTAACAAATATGGTATCAAAGTATTTGTCACCAAAAGTTTTATCAAGGATTTTTTGTCACCTTTTGCATCAAAATCCAACAAATAATTCATTGATAAAACCGCCAAGAATGTAACCATCATATACATTCTGACTTCAATTGAATAATAAATCATCAATGGGCTAACTGCAACCAAAATTGCTGAAATTATGCCAACTATTTTATCATTCTTGTACAATTTTTTAGCCACAATATAGGTTAGTGGAATAGTTGCAACACCAAAAATTACGCTCGAAAATCGAAGCAAAATTTCAGATGTACCAAATATTTTTAACCAAAAATGTAAAAAGTAAAAATAAAATGGTGTATGTTGAAAATCTTTTGTAAATAGAAAGTTGTCAATGCCAAAAGGGAACTGTTGAACAGCCACCAAAATTGAATGTCCTTCGTCATACCACATCGGACAATTTGAAATTGCAACTCTCAACTCTAATCCAAATAATGTTATTAAACCTAATAATATCGGCACATAATATTTTCTAATCTTTTCCATAATACACAAATTATATGATTAAAAAAAATATTTATCAATTAAAATATTAATTAAAAATGAAGTTTTTAGATATTATTAAAAAGAGAGTTAAAATAATAATATGATAAATTTTGATAACTTAACAAACTACTCACAAGAAATTATTTCATCAGCAAGTGCATTGATGAATGCAAAACACAACACTCAAATTGAACCAGAACACATTATGATGGCAATGATTCAAGACAACGGTATTTCAAGGGATTACCTTAATGAATTAAAACTTTTAAATCAAAATTTCATTAATTCCGTTACGAAAGCCATCACTGATTTTCCGACAGTAAGTGGGGTTCAAAACACACAACAATTGTTTATGTCAAACAACACAGTTGCATTACTTGATTTAGCAGAAGAAGCATCTAAAGAATTGAAAGACGATTTCATCTCAATTGAAGATATTCTTCTTGCAATGACTCGACTTGAAAATAGCAATATCAAAAAAATACTTGCAGACAATAGAGTTACATCAAACACTGTGTTAAATGCAATGAAGAAGATAAGAGGTAATAAAAAAGTGGATAATAAAAACGCAGAAGAAAATATGAAAGCGTTAGAAAAATATTCTACCGACCTTACAGAACTTGCTAGAAAAGGCAAATTAGACCCTGTAATCGGTCGTGATGAAGAAATTCGACGTATAATACAAGTTTTAAACAGACGTACAAAAAACAACCCCGTTCTAATTGGTGAACCTGGTGTTGGTAAAACTGCTATCATTGAAGGCTTAGCTCAACGTATGGTAAGAGGCGATGTTCCTGAAAGTCTAAAGAATGATAAATTGATTTCATTAGACTTAGGTGCTTTAGTTGCCGGTGCTAAATTCCGTGGTGAATTTGAAGAACGTTTAAAAGCAGTTTTAAAAGAAGTTGAAGAATCAGATGGGCATATTGTAATGTTCATTGATGAACTTCATACAGTAGTTGGCGCAGGCGCTACAGAAGGCTCAATGGATGCAGGCAACTTGTTAAAACCTATGCTTGCAAGAGGGGTTTTGAGAACAATTGGGGCAACAACAATCAATGAATATAGAAAATACATTGAAAAAGACCCTGCATTAGAAAGACGTTTTCAACCTGTAATGGTCAACGAACCTTCTGTTGAAGACACAATCAGCATTTTACGTGGTTTGAAAGAAAAATATGAAGTTCACCACGGGGTAAGAATTCTTGATAGTGCCTTAATTCAAGCTGCAAAATTATCTGATAGATACATTACAGACCGTTTCTTGCCTGATAAAGCTATTGACTTAATTGATGAAGCAGCATCTTCACTTCGTATTGAAATTGACTCAATGCCTGAAGAAATTGATATCATGTCAAGACAAAAAGTTCAATTAGAAATTGAACGTGAAGCCTTGAAAAAAGAAGATACTAACCCTGATTGTGAAAGAAAAATCTTAGAAATTTCGCAAGAAATCAGCGATTTAGAAGCTAAAATTGGCGTTTTAAAAGAACAATGGAACAAAGAAAAAGCTACCATTCAAGGTGAAGCATCAATTAAAGAAGAAATTGAACAAGTTAAACTTGAAATTGAAAAGGCTGAACGTAATACAGATTTGCAAAAGGCTGCCGAATTGAAATATGGCAAATTAATGGAATTGCAAAAGAAACTTGAAGACATTCAAGGAACTGATAGAAAAGATAACCAATTACTTAAAGAAGAAATTGACGGCGATGACATTGCAGAAGTTGTAAGCAAATGGACAGGCGTTCCTGTTTCTAAATTGGTTGAAAGCGAAATGAAGAAATTAATCTCTATGGAAGATGTGCTTCATAAACGATTAATTGGTCAAGACGAAGCTGTTAATACAGTTTCTGATGCAATCCGTCGTGCTCGTTCAGGTTTGAAAGATCCAAAACGTCCAATTGGTACATTCATTTTCTTAGGTCCAACAGGTGTTGGTAAAACTGAATTAGCAAAATCATTAGCTGACTTTATGTTTAATGATGAAGATGCAATCGTAAGAATTGATATGTCAGAATACATGGAAAAACATAATGTTGCAAGATTAGTTGGTGCTCCTCCAGGATACGTTGGCTACGATGAAGGTGGTCAATTAACTGAAGCTGTTCGTAGAAAACCATATTCAGTTGTACTTTTCGATGAAATCGAAAAAGCTCACCCAGACGTATTTAACTTGATGTTACAAATCTTTGATGACGGCCGTTTAACTGATTCTAAAGGTAGAACCGTTGATTTCAAAAATACACTTATCATCATGACAAGTAACATCGGTAGTGAAGTTATCTTGGAAGACTCTATAAATGGCGATTTCTCAGAAACTAAAGAAAAAGTTATGAATATTTTGAAAGAACGTTTTAAACCTGAATTCTTAAACCGTGTTGATGAAACAATATTCTTCAAAGGCTTGACTTTAGACAATTTAAAACAAATCGTAGATATTCAAATGGAATCTTTAGGAAAACGTTTAGGCGAACAAGAAATTAACCTAGAAGTTACACCTGATGCAAAAGAATTGCTTGCAACTCAAGGTTATAACCCAATTTACGGCGCAAGACCATTGAAACGTACAATTCGACAAATGGTTGAAAACCCATTGGCTAAATTAATCTTGGCACAAAAATTCATTAAAGGTGATACTTTGGTAATTGATGCCGAAAACGATGAAATTAAGTTCAAAAGAAAATCTAAATAATTAGGATAATACTTTTAAGGCGCAGAATGTAATTCTTACATTCTGCGCCTTTTTATATACTTAAGTAAAGTTATATTAAAAATTTTTATATAAAATCCTTTTTGTTTATACTTAAAGCACAGGGTAAGTACCATCACTTCCGCTAACACACAAATACTAAGATTTTGGTTAGAAAGGGGGTGAGACAAAATGACCAAAGAAATAATAAAGACCGTTATAACAGCCATTATAACAGTCCTTAAAATTATTCTTATCTGGTTATAGGGTACTAAGAGAAGTCCTAAAGAAGTGACATTTCTATTAGGGCTTCACCCTATATTTACATTATAAACTATTTTTTTATTTTTTCAAGTGTGCTAAAATTATTCAAAAAGGAGAAAGTTATGACAAACGAAGCGCTTTTTGATCCAGGATTTACAAAGAGTTTAATCCCTTTGTCGCTTGATACAAAATATTTTTACGACGAACTAAACATGATTAAAAACTTCAACATAAAAAAATCAGAGTTTAGAATTGCTTTACCAAAATTGGCTCAATTAACCGAAAGACACATTGGTTTCTACGTTGGTTGCATGCTTTGGGGTGCATATTTAAAAACTTTAGGCTCTGAAAAAATTATTGGCAACCCATTTTTAGGTAAAGAATACGAAGAAGAACCAGCTTTGAGCGAGATTAATTTCATTTTTGATTTTGTAAAAAAATTAAACAAGGATTCAAAATACTATATCGGAAAACCTTACACTTTTGACCCTAAAAAGCTAGAAATTCTAGAATTATACAAAGAATTCATCAAAAAGAACCAAAGTTTTGTAAACACAGACACTGTTGATAAAATTGTTCTTGTAGGTAAATTAGAAACTATAAGCAAAGAAGAAATTTTAGAGATTAAAAAGAAAATTCAAGACGTAATTCATACAGGTAAATTAGAGGAATTACTAGAATTTTGTGATAAAATATAAGGAACAAGTATTTAGGATTTTATAAGATTTAGGAAAGGAATAAAATGCACCAAGAAGAATTTATTGCAGTTGCTTTAGGTGAAAAAAAAGCAGATTTAGTAATTAAAAATGCGCAAATCGTAAATGTTTTAACGGAAGAAATTTACGAAAGTGACATAGCTATTACCAATGGTAGAGTTGCAGGTGTTGCAAAAGGTTATCAAGGCGAAAAAGAAATCGACTTGAAAGGTGCATTCTTAACTCCAGGTTTTATCGACGGTCACGTACACATTGAAAGTTCAATGATGTTACCTCATAGGTTTGCTCAAGCAGTAGTTCCAGCAGGTACAACAACTGTTGTAACTGATCCTCATGAAATTTCAAATGTTTTAGGCTTACACGGTATCAGCTTTATGAGAGAAGCCTCTAAAAATTTACCACTAAGAGTTTATACAATGCTTCCTTCTTGTGTTCCTGCAACTTCATTTGAAACCTCTGGTTTTGAATTAAACGCTTATGATTTATCTTTATTGATGGACAAAGATTGGGTTCTTGGTCTAGCTGAAATGATGAACTTCCCAGGAGTTTTAATGAGAGATAAAGAAGTCATGGCTAAGATTGACTTAGCTTTACAATACAAAAAACGTGTAGATGGTCACGCTCCGCAAGTTTCAGGCAAAGATCTTTGTGCATACATTGCAAGTGGCGTAACTTCTGACCACGAATGTACAGACCCTGAACAAGCGTTAGAAAAATTAAGACAAGGTATGTACATCATGGTTCGTGAAGGTACTGCAGCAAAAGATTTAGATGCACTAATGCCAATTTTAAAACATAACAACAATCGCAAAATCTTGTTTGTAACTGATGACAGACACCCAGAAGATTTAAGAGTACACATCGGCGGTATGGTTCAACGCTCTGTTGAAAACGGTGTAAACCCTATTAAAGCTATTCAAATGGCAAGTTTAAACACTGCGGAATACTTTAAAATTCAAGACTTAGGCGCTATTGCTCCTGGTTATAAAGCAGATTTCAACGTATTTGCTACAATGGACGACTTTACAAGACCAATGATAGTATTCCAAAACGGTCAAGTTGTTGCTGAAAACGGCAATTTGGTTGCATCTTTAGACAATGTTAATGTTCCTTCTACTAGAGGTTCTGTAAATGTTGGTTGGTTAGAAGAGGATAGTTTCCACATTCCTGCAAAAGGGAATAAGGTTAACGCTATTGAAATTATCCCTCATCAATTGATTACAAAACAAACTGTTGTTGATGTAAAAGTTGAAAACGGTTTAGCAAAAGCAAATTTAGATGATGATGTATTAAAAATCTGTGTTGTAGAACGTCATAGAGCTAGTGGAAACATCGGCAAAGGCTTTGTTAAAGGCTTTGGTATTAAAGAAGGTGCTATTGCTTCAACAGTTGCCCACGATTCACACAATATGATTATTATTGGTACAAATGATGAAGATATGCTTTTAGCACAAAAAGAACTTGTTAAATCTCAAGGAGGTAAAGTCGTAGTTAGAGACGGCGAAATCCTTGCTAAATTACCTTTACCTGTTGCTGGTTTAATGTCTTACGAAGATATTGAATTCGTTACAGAAAAATCCGAAGCGTTAAACAAAGCTGCAAAAGAAATCGGTTGCGTTGTAGATGATCCTTTTATGACAATGGGCTTCTTGTCATTACCTGTAATTCCTCAATTAAAAATTACAGATAAAGGTATTTTCTCAACAGATATCTTTAACTTTATTGATATTTTTGAAACTGAACCTGCAAAAGTTTAACCTCAACAAAGAATATTTGGAAGGCGGTTTGTTAAATTGACAAACCGCCTTTTACATCTGTAATAAAAAACTAAAAATTTAAACCAAATTTTCTAAAACCATGATAAACATTGAATTTAACATGTAAACTTTTGTTACATAAAATTACTAAAGTACTAAAGTCATACAAGATATTGCCGAATATAATAATGTAATGAGAAAGAAAAAAGGGTATTGATATGGTAGATAAAGCTAAAATACAGGCTTATATCGCAACACTTCCACCAAAGGAACGTGCCAAATTTCAAAAGTTGCCAAAACAGCAACAAATTTCTATCATGAACAAAGCTCTAGGAACAACATCTACTAAACCGAAAGCAAATTCTAATACCTCATCTTTGCCTAAATTTAGTCAAAGAACTATGAATTCTGTTTTTATGAACGATAGATATACTTGCCAATCAGATAATACTCGTGTTATGTATCCACATGTTGAAATCGCAAGAAAAGAAGTTCAAGTAAAACAAGAACTAAAGAAAGCAGGTAAAGAACAACCAAGAAAACTAAATTTAAAACCTATCAGCGCACAAAGCAAACAACTTCGACAAGGTATAGTATCAAGAATGCAAAAGAGCTATAATACTGCTGTTACAAGTTTCAATGGTCAAATGCAAAAAGATGGTTGGGCTGGTGATGTTGCAGATGGTATTAGCAAACTTTGGAACAATAATTTATGGAATATCACAGGAAATACTGCCGATATGGTTAGAGCAGATTTAAGACAGTATCACGCTCAAACTGCTGATTTAAAAGCGTCAATTTCTCGACAAGATTTCCCAGCAAAATTTAAACAAATTTATGGAATAAACTATAACGAACAAAACATTAAAGCCTTTTATAACACAGAAAAAAAAGTTAAAAATGTAGCAACTGCCGTAACAACTTCAAAAGCAGTCCAAAGCGCATTTAATTTACCTTTAAAACAATTTAATGAAAATTATGGTATATACAAAGACCATGTAGAAGTTTTGCACGGTTCAACAGGAACTATGGAAAGAAAAGTTCCTAAAGAAGTTCTTTTAAAAACTATGAAGAATAAAGTTGAAGAACTAGTTGGCGAAAAAGGTGTCGCACAAATTGCAAAGCAATCAAATATCGACTTATCAAAATTAGATGATGCAAAAAAATACACTTTCTACGGAAAAATAGCACAACAATTAGTTAATTCTTCAAAAAATGCTGAAAAAAAAGCATTAAATGGCAAATCTTTTGAATATTATGAAAGACAATATGATGCATCTTATACAAGAGCATTTGGTACAAAAAACAATATTCAAAAACGTGTTGCTAAATACAATACCTCACAAGAAATTGGTACTGCAGCTGTTAAATCAGGGGCTCAAGCCGTTGTTGTAGTTGGTTCTACAGTAGCTATCGTAGCTTCTGGCGGTTCTGCTACACCTTTGGTTGTTGCAGGCATTTCTGGGGCTGCTTCTGTGGCAATTGATGTATCTGATAAAGCAACTAATGGCATCAAAGGTGACGTAAAAAAATCAATGCCAGGAATTTTAAAATCAGGTATGATTGATGCAGCATTCAGCTATGCTGGTGGCAATGTTGCAAAAGGTATCACTAGCGTAGTTAAACCTACTACAAAAGTTGGCACAGTTGCAGTTAAAGCTGCTGCAAACGGCATTGGTGCTGCAACAGAAGGTACAGTTAAAGATGCTGTAACAGGTGGATTAAACGACTTCTCTTTAAAAACATTTGCTGTAAGGGCCTTGATTGCATCTACATTGGGCAATATAAAAATGGTTTCAAATAGTGACGCCATAGTAAAAACTATTGGCGTTGGCAAAAGCGCTACAATGAGTGCAACTATAAAATCAATTAAAATTGAATTGAAAGAACAAGCAAAAGCTCAAGGGGCAACAGAAGCTCAAAAAGTTGTTCAATTTATGGAACAAAATCCAGAAGAATTTGAAAAAATTGTAATGGAGGTTGCTCAAGAGCAAGCTGATGACACAACACCAACAGACAACAGAAAAGTTGGACAGGTTATTGAACAAAAAACTGATAATATTGAACAAATTGTTGTTGATATTCAAAAAGATAAAGACAAAATCGACAAATAAGATTATAGAGGCTTTACGAAATAGTAAAGCCTCTATCTTTACAAGATGTAACAAATCGTCAAAAACATGGCAATTATTATATTTAGGGTACTTTATATATTTGAATTAGTAAAAAATAGGGTCAAATAGTGATTAATTTAAGTGCTTTAAATGCAGTTAAATCAACTAAAAACGTAACAAATGCGAAATCTCAAAATGGATTTCGTCAAAACCTTTATGTTCAAAAGCCAGATACTTTTGAACGTTCTTGCCCTGTTAATTTTACAGGTAGTTCAAATAAATCAAAACAGTATGAAAAAACGACAGAAACACTTAAAACTATTGGACAAAATGCTCAATTATCTTTAGATGGTCATTTGGCATCTGAAGGCTGGGCAGGTAAAGTTGCAGATAGTGTAAGTGTTTTATGGAATTCAAAAAATAGAGCCGTTTTGGTTCAAAAAGATATTGATACCTACAATCAACAAATTAATGATTTAAAAGAGTCAATTAAAGATAAGAAATTCCCTGAAAAGTTTCAAGAAATTTTTGGTGTTGAATACAAAAATAGTAACATCACAAAATATAATAAAAAAGTTAAACAGTTTAAATTAGCGGTTACAACTCAGGCTATGTCCGATATTGTGTCGAAGAAGTTGTCTGATGATTTGACTGTATTCAAAGAAAATAACGGAAAACTTCAAGATAAAGTTGAGAAAAAAATAAACTATTACGCAACAACAGGTTCTGTTCCATATTTGTATCATACAACTCCAAAAGAACAAATTTTTGAAAATATGGAAAAATCGTTAGTATCAATTATTGGTTCAAAAGAAACTTTAGACAACACTTTAAAGGCTTCTGGTATGGACACAGAAAAAATGTCTATGGAAGAAAAATATAATGCTTATGGGGTCATGGCGGAATTTTTAGATGAAACAATGAAAACGACTGCAGAAAATGTCCGTGACGGAAAAACTTTAAAAGAATTACAAAAAGAATATGATGATTCTTATGAACATGCTTATGGACATACAAATGACATTCAAGAAAGAGTTGATAAGTACAACCGTTCTCAAGAAATTGGAGCAGCAGCCGTAAGAGGTGCGACTCGTTCCGTATTGTCGGCTTTGACGTTATTGACAGCTCCTGAAATGGGATTTGCACAAATTGTAGCAAAATCTGCGACAACAATGGGCATCAAAATTTTGGTAGACGGTTCTGATAAATTAAGTAGCGATAAAGAGGACGCATTAGATAGCAAAAACTTTAAAAAACTTGTACGCTCAGCATCAATTAGTGGTGCAGAAAAACTTGCATCTGGAGTTTTAGGCTCTGTAGTTCCTGCCTTTGACACCGGTTATGAGTTCTTAGATCAGATTTTAGAACAAGGCAAAGAAGTTGCATCTGATACAATCTTAGGTTTAACTTCTGAAAAATTGAAAAAAGGAAATTGGGCAACAAATCAAATTATTCCAAGAATGTTGATTTCGTTTGTATTCAAAAATATTAGCCCTAATGATGATGTAATCAAAGAAATTTTGAGTGCAACAAAAGGTAGTGTAAATCAGGCTATGAAATATTCTACTCGTGAACGTGATGCTGTAAAATCGTTTATGGAAGGCACAAAACAAGCATTGTCAAAGGTTGAAGTGAAAGATACGAAATCATTAGAAGAATTAAAAAAATTGTCAAATGAAGATCCAAAAGAATTTTTGAAAATTATGACTTCCGCTTTGCAACAAGTTGTAGATGAAAAAAATCGTGAAATGGATTAAAATAAAATTATGGAATTAGGGAAATAGAAGGAAATTAGAAAAATGATTAATGCAGTAAATGCAACAACACCAACAAACAACATAAGTTATGTATCAAAACCAGACACAATAGCATTAAGACCACACCACTTTTTATGCCTGCCAGGGTATAAAGGATACAATTATAATCAGTCTGCCAAAACAAGTTGGGATATAATTTCAAAACAATTAAGAGAAAATCCAGATACAGATATTTTAATTAAAAGTGGTAAAGATGATTTATGCAAAAAATGTCCTAACGATGGCTCTGGAACTGCAATTTGCAAAGATGATTCTGTTAATCAATTAGACGAAAAAGTTAAATTTTTAATCGGCGTTGAAACAGGTAAAACTTATAAATTTAGCGAAATTATGAAACGTATGAAATGGGTTATGACACCAGAAGTTCACAAAGATTTATGTTCTGACTGCTGTTGGTGGAGAAAAGGCTTATGCAGAGATACTTTTGCCGAAAATAGTACTTCTCCATTATTGAGTGTAACTTCAAAGGGAAAAATTAATACAAACGGCTTAAAATATGTTCCACCGACAGAAAAAGCAGCATAATTTTACTCTTTTTTGATGATATTAAAATTTTATTTTTTGATATAGAATAAAATTATGGCGAAAAAGATTTTATTAATATATCCCCCATCACCAGTAATGAACCGTGAAGACCGTTGTCAACAACCGACAAAGGACTTATTGGTCATTCCACCATTGCCACCTACTGATTTAATGTATTTGGCAGCTGTTGCAGAAAAACTTGGTTTTGAAGCTATGATTAGAGATTATAGTCTTGGTGGTAGTTTTGAAGATGATTTAAAAGAATTTAAGCCAGATTATCTATTGTTGAATGTTGCAACTCCAACACTTCAAAGTGATTTGGACTGTTTGAAAATTGCAAAAAAAGTTTGCCCTAAAATAATTACAATCGCAAAAGGTGCTGTATTTTTAACCTTTAATTCAGAAATTTTATTAAAAAATAAAACTCTAAATTACATAATTTCAGGTGAGGCTGAAGAAACTTTAAAAGAACTTTTAAGTGGTGATGTTGAGATAAAAGATATTTTAGGTTTGTGGTATAGAGACGGCTTTGTCGCAAAATTTAATGGAGCTAGACCATTTATTCAAAACCTTGATGAATTGCCATTCCCAGCTCGCCATTTAGTAGATAACACAATTTATAGACGTCCTGATAACAATAAGGTTCAAGCGGTTATAAAGGTTTCTAGAGGTTGTCCTCACTATTGTTTCTTCTGCCTTGCAACTCCAACTAGCGGAAGTAAAGTGAGAACTCGTTCTCCAGAAAATATTATTGCTGAAATTAGAGAATGTATTGAAAAATACAATATTAAAAACTTCATTTTCTGGTCAGATATTTTTAATCAAGACAGAGAATGGACAATGAATTTATGCAAAAAAATTATTGAAAGCGGACTTAAATTCACATGGTCAGCTAATACTAGAGCAGATACCGCTGATGAAAAAATGGCAAAATATATGTACAAAGCTGGTTGCCGTTTGGTTAGCATTGGTGTTGAAAGTGGTTCTCAATTTATACTTGATAAAATTGGCAAAAACATCACAATAAATGATGTTAGAGACACCGTTAAAGCATTTAAAAAAGCAAAAATTAGAATATATAATTACTTCGTACTAGGTTTACCTTGGGACGACGAAGAAACTATTCACGACACAATTAATTTTGCTGTTGAGTTGGATAGTGATTTTGTAAGTTTCTATACAGCAACACCACTTCCTGGAACTCGTTATTACAACTTTGTAAAAAATGAATTACACGAAGAAATTGAAAGCTATGAAAACGCCTATTACAATCCTTGTGTAAGCACTTATTCTTTAACAAAAGAACAAGTTTTAGAATTCCACAAAAAAGCTGTTAAAGCATTTTATTTAAGACCTTTATATATATTAAAAATGCTTACAAGAATCCGTTCTTTCTACGAAATAAAAAGCTACTTTATGGCGGGTTTATCAATTCTTTTGAACAAATAAATTATTTCTTTCTTGGCTTTTTAGATTTTGGTGCATTCTTTTTACCAAATTGTTGAGGAGCTTGAGAGAACGATGTTTGAATACGTTTTACGCTAATTACATCCGGCAACGATTGCAAACTTGTGATAACTTTTCTCAAAGTGTTGATATTATCAAGCTCAATACCAAGTTCAATAATACCAATATTATTTTGTTTCGATTTTACGTTTGCATAATTAATGTTTGTATTATTATCAGAAACTGCAGAAATAATATCCTTCAATAAACCTTGCTTATCTTGAGTTTCAACCCTAATAGTTGTACTATAACTTTTATTAACAGGATTGTTTGCCCACTGAATATCTAATAACCTTTCTGGTTCAACATCTTCTAAAGTTTTGCAATCTAATCTATGAATAGAAACACCCTTAGAACGAGTTACAACGCCCACAATCGGTTCTCCAGGTATTGGAGAGCAACATCTAGCAAACGAATATAACAAACCGTCCAAGCCAACTATATCCTTTGCAGTATTCTTTTTCTTTGGTTCTACATAAGTTCGCTTCTTTTCTTCAGGCTTTTTAATTCTATTTACAATTTTATTTACTGTTGTTTCACCATATCCAAGCGCTGCAAATAAATCCTCCATAGATTGGTAATTCATTTGTTTTGCAACTTCTTCAAATGAACCATTTTTAACGTATTCATCAAAAACTGTTTTTGTTAATTCGTGTTCAAGGTTTGTTTTTCCAAGTTCAACATGTGCCTCACGGTTATTCTTCTTAAACCATTGACGAATTTTTTGACCTGCTTGTTTTGTTACAACAAAATTTAACCAATCAAGTCTTGGAGCTGGCTGTTTTGAAGTTAAAATTTCAACAATATCGCCATTTTTTAATTTTGTATCAAGCGGAACAATACGACCATTTACCAATGCGCCAACTGTTCTATGTCCAACATCAGAGTGAATACGATATGCAAAGTCAACAGGAGTCGCTTTTTTGGGCAAATCAAATACATCACCGTTAGGCGTAAATGCAAATACTTGATCTGAAAAAATATCTAATTTTACTGAATTTACATAATCTTCAGCATTTGTCATATCTTGGTTATATTCAACCATTTTTCTCATCCAAGAGAATTGCATATCCGCAGCGTTATCCGCTTTTTGAGAACCTTTTTCTTTATATCTCCAATGTGCGGCAACCCCATATTCTGCTATTTCATGCATCTTATGAGTTCTAATTTGAACTTCTAACGGACGCATTTTAGGACCAATTACAGAAGTGTGTAGTGATTGGTACAAATTGCCCTTAGGCATTGCAATATAATCCTTAAAACGTCCTGGAATTGGCTTAAATTGAGAGTGAATTAAACCCAAAACTTCATAACATTCTTTTTCGCTATCAACAATTACACGAACAGCAGTAATGTCATATAAGTCATGGAAAGAGATATTTAGACGTTTCATCTTGCTATAAATACTATAATAATGCTTTGCTCTACCTGTAATTTGAGCGTTAATGCCATTAGCCTTAACATCTTTGGCAATTTTATCCATTAAAACTTTTACTGTAGCTTCTCTTTCGTCTTTTGTTTGCGAAACCAATTGTACAATTTCAAAATATTGGTCCGGATGCAAATATCTTAATGATAAATCTTCTAATTCAGCTTTAATCTTACCGATACCTAAACGGTTCGCTAGGGGTGCAAAAACATCTAATGTTTCTTGAGCAATTCTTTTTTGCTTTTCAGGTCGCATAAAGTTCAGCGTACGCATATTATGCAGTCTATCAGCAAGTTTCAAGAAAATAATTCTGACATCACTTGCCATTGCAATAAACATTCGTCGAAAGTTTTCTGCTTGACGTTCCTCTTTTGATTGAAAATGATATTTACCAAGTTTTGTAACCCCTTGAACAAGAGTCAAAACATCTTCACCAAATTCTTTTTCAATAGTTTCAGGTTGAGTATCTGTATCCTCTAAAATATCATGCAAAAATGCTGCAATTACAGTATCTGTATCTGCTCTTAAGCTAATCAAAATTTTTGCAACTTCGACAGGATGAATAATATAAGGCTCTTCAGAAACTCTAAATTGCCCTTCGTGCAATTTTCTTGCAAAAAGAAAGGCTTTCTCTATTCTATCTTGGTCGTCTTTTGGACGTTCCTCTATCATTTTTTTTATGTCATCAAATAATGACAATGTATCAATATCGCTCATGGTATAATTATTTTACTAGTATTTTTTCATTTTTACAAGAGGTAATTTTTTATGGCAGAAAATTTGATTATCAAACTTAAAATTTCACCAAATGCAAGCAAAAATGAAATTATTAAAACAGATGAAATGGTTAAAGTAAAAATTACAGCTCAACCTATCGAAAACAAAGCAAACAAGGCTTTGATTGAATTTTTATCAAAAAACTTTAAAGTTCCAAAATCAAGTATTGAAATCGTAAAGGGCGAAACATCAAAAGAAAAAACAATTCTTTTTAAAAATATTTCATCTGATAAAATGGTAGAAATTAAATCAATTTTGTCATAAAATAAAGAAAAAGAGACAGTTCAAAGGAAGTAATATGCAAAAGCGTTGGTATGACTTAGACCCAACAGTAAGTTTGGCAGTTAGCTTGATGAAGAGTGCAGACTTGGACTCACAAGTTAAATGTGCGGAATATATTATTTCTAAAGCTAAGAATTACGGTATTAAACAAGCCGTTTTAGATACTGCAATTACGATAATTATGCGCCGTTGGTACGACAAAGACAAACGTATTCAAGAAGCCTTTGATTATTTTAAATCAGCCCCAATTGATTTACAAAGAGAAATCGCACTTGAACTTATTGCTGTTTTACAAGTTTGTTAACGACTTTCAATAGATAAATTCATAAATTCTATATCATCATAATCAATATATGCAGTTTGCATCATATTTCGACCTGTTTTGATTGTAATTTCGTTTTGTTGATTTGCTCTAATAAGTCCTCTTGGTATTTTAAAGCGTTGACCGTCACCATTTAGTTGAATTTCAGCAATTTTTGTTCCGTTAAAATAAATTTCTGGCGGACTTGCGTACGCAAAAGCAATACTATTTTGTCCTACAGATTGTGCCATTTTCGTATCTATACCAATAATTGAACCAACTACAAGATAAGTACTGTCGTTCGCATCTTTTATTAGAACTTTTTTCGTATAATACGGTCCTATTGATTGTACCCTAAATTCGCCCGCATTTGCCGATGTATCAGAAAAATTATTGTCACCTAAGTGAAACATGTTTGTATCTACCGTCAAATCCATTGGCGCTGTTTTTTCAATACCAACTGTCATAGGACGAGATGCAATGGATTCGTTTACTGTCAATGAAAATGGTTTGTAACCGTCTTTTGAAACGGACATAATTGTATCCCCGCTGATATTTGCATCTAAACTAAATTTGCCGTTTGCATCACTTTTTGTAGAAAAATTCTTTTGTGGAATATTTATTGTTGCGCCGTCAATTGGGTTCATAGAATCTGCATCGACAATTTGATGCGAGCCAATCTGATCCACTTTTGAAACATTACCTTGAAAAGTTGCACTATTTGCCGAAAGATTAAAAAATAAAATTGATACTGCTAAAAATAAAGTTTTTTTCATAAACACTACCTCACCCAAAACAATGTAAACTTTTTTTGTACATTTAAAAACCGCTTGTGAGGGAAGTTTGAGGGCAATTAAAAGAAATTAAAAAATAAGATTTGAAATTTTATATTTTTTTGCTATTATAATCTTACGTTAAACCATAAATTACAATCGTTAATAATTAAATTTAGATAAGCCGATGTGATGCAAGGCGACCCGAGAGGCTCCACAAAGTGGAAAGTGAGGGGAAGCCAAGTCAGATTAGACCAATTCCATCACATTAGCATAAACAATTAAATAAAAAAAATCTCACATGCCGATGTGATGGAATTGGTAGACGTGCTAGACTCAAAATCTTGTGTAGGAAACTACGTGCCGGTTCGACCCCGGCCATCGGCAATTTACTTTAAAAGACTCCTAAATGGAGTCTTTTTTGTCGGCACGTAGTTTTGTCGAACTCAATGGGGTTTATTAGTTCAATTTGGATTTGCATGTTTATATAAACTATCCCAATTCTAGGCTAATAGAGGCTATTTTTTTAAATGAGATTTAAGTTTCAAAGTACACCAAAAGGGACTTTTCGGGTGCTCAAAAGTCCACAAAATTTTCTAAAATTTTAATTAAATTTACCTCTACCCTTGAACACGTTTATCTTTTAGCCATTGAGCAGAATGAGTACAAAAAGTCCAATTTGAAATTTTTTAGATTTTGAGATGTGTCGAATTATCTTTGAGATTGATATGCGTTAGCCGGTGTGAAGCAACACGCACGGCGACGTTGAGTCGGCACTCTGCCGAACAAAACAATTAAGTATTGTTTTGTGAGAGGTAAGTTGCGAAACATAATATCACCGCCGTAGCAATCTTTGATTGCACAGGCGGAAAAGGGTTGACTTTATTTAGACAAAGAGTGATGAATGTCATTGCAAAAGAAAGGAACTTGCAATGACAGAAAAAGACTACCAACTTCATGGAACAAAAGTTGATAATCTAAAAAACACCATAAATTGGTTTATTATTTTATATTTGAAATATTTCCAAATTCTAAAATAATTTTGTAACGGTTGTAACTGTTTTTTTCGCAACGTTTTGCATCTCGTTGGAGATGTTTAAGTGTTACATCATCAATTTTACTACCACGTTCTAGCAAATATTTAACAGGACGTATATCATTAACTGAGTTATAGATAGCACAGTATAAGTTATCTGTTTTTGCTCCATATTCAACAAATAATCTCAACAATTTAAAATACTCTTGTTCAAGACTAATTCTAAAACCTTTCATCTCTTCAGTAATTTTTTTAACATTTACATTTTTAATTTCAATATTAGGATAATGTTTTTGAAATTCTTTTTTATACTCATTTAATGTGTAATTTAACAAGAATTCTTCAAAAATAGTTTTATTATTTTCGATGACAGCATTTGGGTTTGCCCCCTTTGATAAAAGTTTTTTAACTCGTTTTTGATTATTGCATTTTATTGCTTTCAGTAAATTTAAATCTAAAATTGTAGCACTTTTAGGTTCTAATAATTTTAAATAATTGGGCATTGGTAAATCGAATGGCATTAGTTTTTCTGCCATTTCATCTTCCTTTTTAAAATTTTTAATATTAATATAGTTGTAACTATATTGATAGCACCAAACAAGATCTTCCCAACTTGTCGATTCATTTTGAACACCTTCATTACTATTCAATAAACTTTCAATTTTATTCTTTAAGGTGTTTTTATAACCTGTATGTTCTTTAAACATAATCATTATTTGTTTAATTTCTTCTTTTGAAAGTTCCCAATGTTTAAATTTTATATTGCTACTGATATACGGATTTTTAGTTACATATTCAGGCTTTTTAAAATATAAAATAGCAACTTTAGTCATTTTAGAAACCGAATTACTATTTCCAATATAAAAATATTCTTCGTTTGCTTTAGCAGGGGTTAAATTATCTAAAAAGGCTCTATAAGGCTTTATTGTGTAAAAATCAGAAAACCAATCGTCATAATAGTATCCGTTTTGCATAACATTTAGCAAATTGAAAACATAAAACATTTTTGTATTTAAAGGTTTATAATTTTTATTCACATACTTTAAATACATCTTTTTTAGTTGATTTTCTTTATATTTAGAACTTTTACCTTTTACAACCTCTATTTTTTCAATATGTTTTGGCATGGTTGGTATTTCTTCATAATGTTGAAAATTTGCAACAATGTTATTTTTTCTAACGCATCTGTTTGAAAGATATGGTTTATAAATTCTATAAATATCGCCATTACGCATATCCTCAACACAAATATGCTCGTTATAAATGTCTGCACGTTGTGCAAAAAATCTATAATTATGAAATTTAAAAGAATCTCGTTTTAAAGTTCGAATAAATTCAATAATTTCGTAGTTTGTATTATGAATTTCTGTTGTTAACCAAGACGGATTATCAAACCAATCTAAAAGTTTTTTCTTGCCTAGAAATGTTTCAAAATCAAAACCTTCAGGTTGTTTTAAAATATTTATTTTTAATTCATCAGTTATAAAAGGTTGTTTTTCTGCATTAATTTCAATGACGGCTTCTTTATTAACCATAAATACTTTGTTTGTAGAATAAATCATTTCACAAGCATTAAAATTTTCTAGCCAATAAAATTCATTGAAATTAGGATAAAAGGTTTTTATCTCTAAAATTGAATTTTTTATAGAGTCGTTGACTATTTTATTTAATTCACCTACGGAGCATGTAATCATTTTTTACTCCTTTACGATTTAAACAATTTATGAAAATTAACAATTTTTGAAGATTCTTTTAAATCGACAACCAAAAATTTATCATTACCTAAATAATTAACTCTGCGATATTTTTTTATTTCAATTAAAACTTTTCCATTCAAATCTATAAGTCCTTGAGAAAGATTTTTGTTTTCTACAATAAAATATTTCACTTTTTCATCTTCAAAGACTAATTTTAAACGACAGTAAGGAAATTCTCTCGTAACTTGACCATTTCTATCAAGTGTGCCACAACAATCTTCATCTCTGAATTTGAACATATCATTGATACAAATGGACTCAATATATTGGTGAGGTTCGCCTAGAATTTGCCCCTTTCTATTGAATAACATATGCTGCTTATCTTTTGTAATGACATGTATAGGAGTGTTTTCATCAGGTTCTTTATCGCCTTCTGTATCAAGGGTAATATCTTTATAAACACAAGGTAGAATAAGATTACCTAATGCATCAACAACTCCATAACAGTTTTCATTTTTTTGTATCACAAAAAGATTTGTATCACTGTCATCACGAATAAAACTAACGTTTTTGTTATAAAAAGTAATATTTAATTTTTTATCAAAGATGGCACAAATATGAATATTTTTTTTAAGTCTAATATCTTCAAAACGAATAGTTCCAAAACCACTTTTATTTATTGGTGTAACCATTTCAAAATCAGTTTTGAGCTTGATTAAATCTTGTACTTTTCTGATTTTTTTGCCATACAATTTATCAACTTTATTTTTCATAAAATCACCTCTATAATCTTATTTACATATACAGTATAAACTGTTCATATGACAGAGTAGGACGTGTTAATTTGTTACTTAATGATTCTTAAAGTTAAATTTTAAAAATTATACACTCTGCTATAATTAAGCAAATATGGAGGGAAATAAAATGAATGAACAAGAAGAAAAATTTAATAAGTTAATTGAAGCTGCAGAATCTTATATTGTGAAAAATGCTAAGGTTGTATTAAATGCAATAAGAAATACTAATGCAGATAATTGTTATGATTTAATTTATAAAAAATATCAACCAATGTACGACATAAATAAATTAAGAGAAAAAGAAGAAAATATTAAAAAATTAGATTTATTAAGAAGATTTTGCATTCAACTACAAAATTATCAAGCAATGCCTAAAGCAATAAATTATTTTTCTTATAATTCAGAAAATGATTCGTTAAAATCTATGATGTTACAGGATAATGAAATTTTTAAGATTGCTGAAGAGCTTTATAAATCAAATGAAACAGATGCATTAAGTATTTATAAAAAATTTAAAGACAAATTAAAATTTGAAGAAGAAAAAGATGCAGAAGATAAAAAGTCATTTTTTAATGATAGGGTAAAAATTTCAGAAGATAATAAACCTTTTAAAAAAGTAATCGTCAATAACAAGGGAAAATGCAAAATTTATTATTATTATAATTGGGCTTGGCTGAAATATTGTGTTGGATTAAGTGATGTTTTTAAATTTTTAAATGATAATGAAAGGGTTAATAAAATATTTGAGGACAAACCAAAAAGTAATATATTTGATGATATTTTTGGATTGGGCAATGCTTTAACTTCAGATTTTTTAAAAGAAATAGGACATATTAAATTAATAAAACCAGATGTTCATATTATTGAAATATATAATTATTTAACAGAATCTTCAATGACTTTAACAGAATCTTCAATGACATCAAAGTCTAAAGATAGTAAACAAGTACAAAATAAATTTTCTGAATGGATACAAAAATTAGATAACGAGAGATACACTCCATACTATATAGACAAAATTTTATGGCTATGTTGTACCGGAGACTTTTATGAAGATGGTATAATTATTACCAAAATGACAAGACAAAATTTCTTGAACTATTTTGATAATTATTTAAATAATAACAAATAAAAACATCTTCGCCGAAGGCAATGCCTTCGGCGAAGTGCTATCTGCTTCTTATTTCGCTAGTTATCAGATAATCTGTTTACCATTTTTATCAAAAATATTTGTTTGTTCGCCCATTGCGTGAAAATAGTAATCTTTTTTATTTGAAAAATATTCTCTATAAAGAGGATCATATTTAAAGTCAACAACAGTTTCACCTTGTCTATTAATAATTCCCCAATAACCTATTTTTTTACTAGCAATAAATAATTGTTGATTCTCTAGTTCTGTATAATCAAGATTAATACATTCAAATTCAAAAGGAATAATGGTTTCATTTTTTATATTAACAACTCCTTCTTTACCATTTTTTCTGAATACATACAAATCATTACTAATTTTTCCAAAATCCCTTAGTATATAACCATTATTTTCATATTTTCCAGTTTCAGTGTCAAAAAATTCATAAACCTCTGCCTCATATTCAAATGGTATAATGACATTACCACAAAAATCTATAACACCTACTTTATCTTCTATTCTTGCAAGAGCATATTTATTATCATTAAATTCACTAATTTCATCGAACTTTTTTTGTTTAATTCTATCTTCTATATCTATCATATTTTCTCCTTATTTATTTTATGTATGACATAACTTTTTCAATAATTTTGTTTAAAACTTTTTGTTTTGAGCTATTTTTTATTAACGCGGAAACTTGTTGCAAAACAATTAATTCTTCTTGAGTAAATGTAATAAGAGAATTTATTGTATCTCTTTTTAATCGCCAATGTTTCTTTCGAGAGTTCGTTTCTACAACTTCAAGTTTGTTAGGAAATTTTTCTTCTATGACGTTTTTCATACGTTCAGCAGTACGACGAGAACATTCAAAATAATTTGCTATATCATCAATAGTAAACCCACAATAACTGTTTTGCATTAAAAGAGCAAGTTCAATAATATCTCCACTTCGGCTTAGTCTAGTCATATTGACCTCCTTTCTGTATGTATTATTTACCAAGGATATGTCATATGTGGACGTATAATAAATAATTTATAAATTAAAATCCAATATTTGATTTTAACTCGTCTGCTTTTTTCAAAGAAACTTCTTCTTGCAACATGTTTGAAATTTCATTAATATTTTCAATATTTAAAAATTGAGCCTTATGCATAACATTATTCATATCACTTGTTGTAAGTCCTTTTATATTTATTATTTCTTCGCTTGCATTTATTTTAAAGAAATGCTTAAATGCAATTTTTATTTGTTCTCTTGTTAAAAAATTAAATTTTAATTTAAACATAAATCTCCTAAGAGAGGCTTCATCAATCCTATCAATAAGATTTGTAGTGCAAACGAACGGATATTCATAATTTTCCATTTGTGTAAGCATTTCATTTACTTGAGAAATTTCCCAACTTTTTTCTGCATTTACTCTTGAATTCAAAAAAGAATCTGCTTCATCAAAGATGAGCATTGCCTTTTTACTTCTTGCGTCATTGAATGCATTGGCTATATTTTGCTCTGTTTCACCAACATATTTACCTAACAAGTCAGAGGAACTTTTGAAGACAATAGGCAAACTTAATTTATTTGCTAAATATCTTGCGTAGGCACTTTTACCTGTTCCAGATTCTCCAAATAAGCAAAGAGAAAAGTTTAAATTTCCACTTTTTACAATTTTTTCAGTGAGAAAAGAAATATCATTTTTACAATTAACTAAATCTAGGCGATACATATCTAAATATAAATTGTTTGAATTTGCTTTTAATTGAGAGTTTTTATCCCCTAAAAGTTCAAGCATAGAATCTAAATTTTTCGTAATACAATCAGAGTTTTGAGTTAATCTTGCAACTGTTACAGCATTAGAAATTAATGAAGGTGCAACATTATATTTTTTATTTAACTCTACAAGTTTATTTTTGTTATATTTATAGTCTTGTTTTTTAAATTCATTTTTCCAGATTTTTAATTTTGTATCTTCAGTTAAATCATCAAATTTTACAACATAAGTCATTCTACGCAAAAAAGATTTATCTATGTCATGAATCCTATTTGTAGTCCAGAAAATAGGTCTGTCTGTTTCCTCTAAAAGATTGTTTACATAAGATTTAGAAGAACTAGTATTTTCAAAAAAATAGTCGTTTGTCAAAACATCTTCTGCCTCGTCAAAAAGAATACAAAATTTTAATTTATTTTTTAAACAGGCTTTCTGACGCAAATCACATAATCTATCTTTTCGATCCATTTCTCTATTTAAAGAATCTATATTTTTCACAAAATATAATTTTAAATTTGCTTTTTGTGTAATTAGTTTTGTTAATTCAGTTTTGCCTGTGCCAACTTTGCCATAAAATAAAATATTTATACCTTTTATATTTAAGTTAGTCGAATTTTTAATAAGATTTACAATATTATTGCAATCATCTTTTTTATGTTGAAAATCTGACAATCTTAAATTACTCTTTGGTAAAGGTTGCCCTAAAATACTTTTTCTAAAATCTTCTTTTTTTATAATCTCTGTTTCCGTAAACAACTCATATAATAAATGATTACATTCACTTAAATAAAATTTTCCTTTTCCTATTTCTGATAAAAGACCATTCTGTTTTAAACTTGTAAAAGCAATTAAAATTTTTTTAGGGCTTGAACTAGGTATTAATTTCAAAAATGCTCTATAGTCAATCTTATCATAACAATTTAACAACCTTTTCAAAAAATTATAACTTTCATCAAATAAATGAAAACGTATAAAAACACTATATACCTCTTTTTCTAAAGGAGTTAAAGTAAAAACATCTGCAAAATTATTTAAAGATTTTTGTAATGCAGATATTTTAATATTTTTGTAACCTTTTAAGTGTCTTTTTAAATCTAAAATTAGGTGCTTTTTATATTTGTCGAAAGTTAAAGGTGTAACATTCTCTATATTTTTTGAAATATATTTAATTTTATATAAATCTTGCAAAAAATATTTAACATTTTCTATTTCACTAAAATCTAAGCATTTAAAATAATTTAATAAAAAAGTTAAACGAATTTTTTCTTCGTATTTTGAAATCATAAATATTCTCCTTAGTTTTTACATTTTTATTGTACCGTATGTAACTGACAGAAGTGGACGTATAAAAACAAGAAACTTTATACGTCCACTTCTGTCGTTTTGTTGTTTTATAATTTAGATATAAGTAAGATAAAAAAGGAGAGAACACTTATGCAAAACAAAAAAACTTTTGAAAATTCTTGTTATATGACTCATAATTCATTATTTAACCCTGTTTCAAAAATTAACGATATCGATATAGAAACAGATTATGATGTCTTTTTAAAAACGGGGGTATATTATTATGAACAAAAAGATTATAAAACTGCAATAAAATGTTTTAATGTTGTTATTGAAAACATATCGACCCCACTAATGGTGGGAATTGCTTATAAATTTTTGGGATACATAAGCATAAAAAAAGATGAAGATTATGAAACTGCAATTGAATATTTTACAAAATCAATAAATTTATATCGCCAATCTTCATTTAAACAAGATGCTCCTGTCGGCGAACTTGTAAGTTGCTACTATGTAGTAACTTCAAAATAATAAAATGGCAATGCAAAACTATTTTATCTGTCTACAATTTATTTTCTTATTTTTCTTTTTTACTTAAGAGTTTTTACGGTCTTTTGTAAAACTGCTTTGCACATATCTTGCTTTTAACTTTTCAATAGCCTCAAGATTGTAAGAATCTTTGTAACTCTCTACTTCTTCCCAGTTAGTAAATTGTGGAACTTTATCAAGTAACAAGTCAAATATTTTAGATGCATAACAGTCTCTAAACATACAATCTATAAGAATTTCATTTGTATCAAGTTTTGTAATATCAATTTTGCTTAAAACTGTTTTTATATAATCTAAATTTTTCAGTTGTATTTGTAATTGTATAATATCTTCATCACTATCCGTTAACAAATATGGATTTGCTGAGTGTTTGATTAAGTTTTCAAAATCACTTATGTATTTTAGATTTGCTTTTCTTACAACTGTATTTTTACCAAATTCAAATTTAAAAAATAAACTAAATAAACATACTTCAAACTCTATCAATGGCTTAGTTTCTGAAAGATTAAAGTTTATTGCAATACAAAAATTATATCTTTGATGAAATCCAACTTGCAATAACGTATATAAAAGTAGTGGGAAAAATGCAATATCAACAGTTATACCATAAGGATCGTTTAGAAAATTCCTATTGTACAACTTTAAAAACTTTGAATTATAAAACCATTTCTCTTTTATTTTACGATATTTATATTTTGTTTTTCCGATTCTTTTTATTTTTTCTAAATTTTCCATTTCTTGATATGAAACAGGTTTGTCAGTAAAAAAATCCCAAATTCTTACATCTGTAATTACAAATGTCCCCCATATAAATAATAAAGAGAACTGAAATATAAATACAAAGTCACCCCACAATCGTTTAAATGAAGTTGCTTCAATAGATAATTCTTTTTTATTACAAAAAGAATTATTTATTTGTATTTCCCAATTCTTAAATTTAGAAAATCTACCCCAAATTAATAATTCTTCATTATCATATAACAGATGAAATAATTTGTTTTTCCAATTTATATTAAAATTTTGACCTTTTTTATTTTTCATAATTTTACTTTTACTCCGTTTTGTTTTCGTAAACACCCATATAATCACCACAATATACATCAATTGTTAGTTTATAACCGTTATCAAAAATAAAAGAAATTCTATCAAAAGATTTTTCACCTTTTTTATGATCTACAGTAAAAATGCCATATCTTTCACCTTTGATATCTTGAGTTATTATATAAGGAGTTATTTCAACATTTGTAATTTTTTGTCCGATAATATTTCTAGAAAAATGTACACTGACATCTTGCCAAGTCTCAGAAGCACTAATACTTGAAATAATTGTTTTATCGAGAGTATTCTCACCTATTTGAATATTAAAATTTTCCGAATAATTTATTTCAATTTGTTTTTCTCCGATATATAAAATTATAGGTTCATCAAGTTCTAAAAAACATTTTTCAATATCATCAGGTTTTAAAAGATATTCCTCTATTTCTCCTTCAAAAGGTACATAATTATTATTGTCATCATAGTAAAACCACTTGTCATTTACAAAATCATAATAATTTTCAACATTATTGTAAATATACCCTAAAACCACGATTTTATTTATTGTTTGTCCAATAAGATTTAAAGAGGCAAGATATTGTTTTAAATCTTCATATAATTGAAAAGACTTTGCTGACCATTTATCTCTATTAAATTCTTTCCTAGTTGTATTTTTCATTTGCATTATTCCTCATTCTTATTTTTAATAGTTAAAACCGATACTGCTTATCAAATCTTTTGATTTTTTCAATACTATACTTTTTCCTTTTTTAAAGAACCTCTCATATTTTAAAAGTCCGTTTTCATAATAAACCTTTGCAGGCCCTTCTAAGTTACGATTTACATAAAGATGTTCTCTTTTAATATTACCTTTTTTATAATAAACTTTGAAAACACCGTCAAAGTCATTATCAACATAATTAGCTTCTAATGCCAATTTATTATTTAAAAAAAAATAATTTAAAAATTCCATCTCTAGGATGTTTTACATTACACTTTGATATTAATTCTCCATTTTCATAAAATAATTTTGGTTCACTCTCAAAATAAGTAGAAAAAATAGAACTCCAAACTACAAATTCACAAAAATCCATATCAACCTCCAAATTATATTACTTTGTTATTATAAAAAATAATCACGCCTAAAATGGTCGTATCCCATAATATGTAAAGTTTTTTAAATTTTTGTTGAGACTTTATAAAAAGGTTTCTTTTGAAACATTAAATTGTGTCGAATTATCTCTGAGATTGATATGCGTTAGCCGGTGTGAAGCAACACGCACGGCGACGTTGAATCGGCGGAGAAGTTGCGAAACATAATATCACTGCCGTAGCAATCTTTGATTGCACAGGCGGAAAAGGGTTGACTTTATTTAGACAAAGAGTGATGAATGTCATTACAAAAGAAAGGAACTTGCAATGACAGAAAAAGATTACAAACTTTTTGGAACAAAAATTTTGAATTTAAAAACCCAAGAAATAGGCTTACTAATTTGCATTTGGAAAAATACATTTGCTGATGGTGAAGTCGATTATGCAACTTGTGTAGATAAACAAGGTAAAAGATACAATATTGAATTAGATAATATTAGAGGGTTTGAAGATGATTTTGAGAAATAAATTAACTAAAGAAACTCTAAATATTTCTCATGCTGAATTTAGAGCAATGTTTTCAAAAAAAATACAAGTTGCATTAGATAGTTATATTAGAACTCAAAATAATAAACAAACTTTTAAATTTAATAAAAATTTTGAATCTGATTTTTATTTTGACCTTCAATGGAATTTTAATCATTTTGGTATAAGCACTTGGTATATTGAAAGGCTAAATTGATGACAGAAGATTCAATTATATTTACACCAGAAAAATCAAAGAAAATAGCCTTAGCAAGATTGGATTTACTCAATCAATGGAAAGAATTTCGTAGAAAATCAGACAATAAACTTCAAG